>Ga0307508_10001136_pt1 | contig 30648 bp, 31 predicted proteins | sample 9_EM_MG_FD_203089 | JGI IMG/M metagenome (GOLD analysis project Ga0307508, IMG submission 203089) | Populus trichocarpa ectomycorrhiza microbial communities from riparian zone in the Pacific Northwest, United States - 9_EM | ecosystem: Host-associated > Plants > Roots > Unclassified | place...
AGAGGAGTATTACCGACCCAACAGCAGCCAGGTGGTAACTCAAGGTTACCAAAGGGAAAGGGGATGAGTGGCAGCCTCAGACGGGGGTCTGGTCACATCCCTGGGAGGTGTCAAGGTTATTCTCCGCAAGACCCATACTACAAGCTACTAGTTGCCGTATACCAGCAAAAATGTCAACTTTTTCTGGGTACAATATAACTCACGAGCGGTCGTGCAGGACGCGCGAGGCGGAACGGGTCCGGTGGGTTTATGAGGGGAGCCAGACCATCTGTCAGGTGTTTGAAGAAGATCGGACCTTAACTTGTTAAGTTACAGAGTCATATTCTTCAGTTAACTGCGATTGCTGCGGCACTTGTACAGACGTCACCAGACATTCCTGGAAGCATCTAGACTCATAGATTGCAACCCCGAATGCACCTGAGAAGCATTTAGCCAGTAAGGGCTGCGATCAGGAACACAAGGGTGACGACGCCTACAAGGGGGTGCAAACGAAGATCTTCTGGGTCCATACCTATCTATCAGTGCCACGTCCCAATCAACCCTATCTCCCTTGGACAAGGAGAGACGCTGCTACATAATACCAAGGTATTGCGCTTCCCAAGTCAGCCCGAGGGTGGATGGCCAAAGAGTCAGCACGACATTTAAAGGGCGCCAGTTTCCTACATAGAGAGGCATCAGCAACAATCAGTCAGAAGTTGAGCCTTAACAATATTACATTGTTTCTGGGATCAACTCTCTAGTGATATTTCGAACGCGAATCTCTTAGTAAATTTTCCCATCCGCTCCTGTGTGAATCCTTCGGAACTACACCGTCGCTCTGCTGCCATCATACAAGTGTTGCCCGCTCAAGGGTGATAGACTGTTGGTGACCACCTGAGCGATTGTGCCGTTGGTGAAACACCCGAGTGTTACATTATCTATCATCTATGAGCGACATTAAAAAACTTAATTTGTTTTGCATTGATGGCTGTGGATTGTGACAGGGCCCACAAGCGATCACTCACCACTGGTGGTTTTACGGTTTTGAGGATTTGGGTTTCGAGTTTTACTTTTCACCGTTCAAGGATCAGAATCCAATAACATGTTATAGTGGTCGTTATAGGCCTCCGTAGTTATGGGCCTCCGTATTGGTATGTCCCCACTCTTGCGTGACAAATCACCAATCGCTAACCCCACAACACCAACAACACCAACCCACATCCGTGTCGCGCTCGGTTAGGGAGTGGTTATCTCCTGGACAGCCAAATACGTACAACAATCTCTCATGTATTAGTGCGTGCATTAGTCCTTACTTCGATTATTAATCCAGTCGAGTGATATTAAAAGCATGCCACTGAGTCCAGCATTCTCCTCCCTTAGGCCCACACAGCGCTGCTGCTGGGTTACATACAGGGCACTCAAATTGCGTCAACTTAGGCCTCCGCCTGCCACCCATATCGCCCTCTCTAAAGTCAAATCTACATACAATGCATTCATGTCGCTTGTTCATACTCTCTAATCGGTCCTCTTCACCCGAGCTGCTAGCAGCTGCAGTCTGTGCCTGACTACATTTCCATTCCTCATGCCAATACTTGGAGAATTGAATTTGTTGTGTCTTCTGGATGTGTGTACGACGTATCTTCCCACTACGCATCTGCGTCGCAAGGAGCTGATTCACCAAGATGTAACGAAATCGAACAGCGGAATAAGGACATGTAATAGTATCGGACTGTTGGCTGCGGGCTAGTTCGATAAGAAGGTGTGCATTAACAAGGGTAATGTCAAGCAAGAAGAAGAAGAGGCAAGGCCAATTGTGTCGTGTATGTTGGTGTGTCGTATAGGTTGATCGCCTTTGATCCGCGAGATTGACACCATTCATGTGGCAGTTGTAGTCGTCAATAACAGTGGGGATGAAAAGGGACTTGCGTTCGCTCGTTCTGAATACCCTTCTGACATTGGCGGCATTCGAGCTTGTCGTTCTTGTCTTGCAACATTCGCTGAGTGTTACCTCATTCCATGGATGAACCGTTGTCAGAAACCGGACGATATTTTTGTCCTCCCAGCGGATACAGAGTATGGTTGAATCCGAACAGTGGGTGTCGGCCGTGGCAGGTGGCTTCACAGTGATCCCGTCTATGGTATTCCAAGCTTGTTTGACATCGGACTTCAGCGCAATTGGTAGTTCTGCCGAATTGATATGGGTACTACTACAACCACCAATTAACTTGCTTCTTAACTGACTGAGCAATAGAACTGTAGTGAATGCATTATCTGTATAGACGATGTATCGGTGCGTACAATCGAGACTGCTACATAACTGCAATATTGCTGAACCGGTAGGCATTAACTCTGCGACCTTCTCGAGACCAGCGATCGAACAGATACGATAGGTGTACATCCAGTCAAACGTATAGCCAGTATCGCAAATCGCAAGAACCTTCTATCTGACTGGAATCGGCTTACCAGGGATACGGATAGTATGACCACTGCGTCCTTTGAACTTCACCATCATCTCATCCATGGTGACGTGAGTACTTGGAAGGTAAAGCTCCTGGGAGCGTCGCTGTAAGTGTGAAGAGAGAGGTTCGAGCTTATGCCCCCAGTTTGACTTGGACTGCGACTCATTCGAATCGTAGGCAGGGAGTGAAGAGATGTGAAGGTACCGTTTGATCTGCTGATAGCGAATCCTCGAGAGTCAGCCTTTTGGGAGGGCTCTGTACTGGGTGCTACTAAACGACCGTGACCAGTAATTACAACGTGCTGGTAATTTGTCAAGCCCCATGAAGATTGTCGTACTAAGGAATCGTCGAAACTCAGTGATATTCAGCGGCTTCCACCTGCGAAACTGGCAAAACTCTCGAGGTATCTGCTGTCTTTTCAACCTCGTATATGTGTTGGTGGCATCCAATATCTGCTGGAGGGTTCCATCATCCCAGTACAGTGAAAAGAATGCAAGTGGCTCCAATACAGTCCCATCAGGAACTCGCGCTTCAGCGATATGCTCCGGTTTGCAGTGAGGAAGAGGGGAGAATGTCTCTGGACTCGCCGTCAAAGTCGATCCTGTTGTACACTTTTGTTTCTTCGCAGCTTTGCCAGAGATCTCGGCGAGAGGCTTTCGGGCGCGTTTTGCTGACATGATTGGTCCACAAATTCGGCGACATTAACGATTGTCTGAATGGGCACGACAAGTACACGATGGGATGGGGTTGAGTCGCCAAGCAATGATGGGCCTAAAAAGGTATAGTTTGCTCACGCTAATGCATGAGAGATTGTTGCATGTATTTGGCCGTCTAGGAGATAGGCGAAGAGCCTCTTAAGAGCCGCATACCGACGACCCGCTGAATCTCACAGAGCGTCCCCCGTTCGATGGTGGTAGGGAGAGCTTAGGGGTTACGGACGGGAGTCGTTTCCCTTTGTCATTTCCTTGGTGCACTATATTTTTTTTCAGAGAGGCGAAGGCGGAGGGCCAAGGGGAGCTAGCTCGCTCTGCGTCCGCGACGTGATCTATCTATCTACGGCGCATGCGAGGGATGAAGAAAAAATAATGTGGTTGGCTCCCAGAGTCCACCCTGTGCGTGATTGCCGGCTGGAAATTCCGAAGATCGCCCGACCCGTCAAAACTACTCCGCAATCGCTTTTCATTTGCGCGCGGCACCTGGCAAACTGGCAGGGTTCCTCGCACGGCTGCCAACACGGGGCAGGAAGCGTCCAATCGGCGTGCAGATACGTGAGCCGCACCCCCGCACTTCACCTTACATGTCGAGTCCTCCCCCGCCTTTTCCACACGCGCAAATGCTCCAGTACTACCATTGCTGCCGTCAGAGACATTTTCTTCCAGTTCGCACGATAACTTTCGGCTCCAAGTGAACCTACTTAGTCCTCCCATTGAAGCTCAGCATCGGGTCAGTCTTCTCCAACGCCGCCGAAAACGATCCCCTAGATTTACATTAGGACCGTCACTTCCCCCTCGACCGCAGATCCTCGAACGATGCGCCCCAAATCCCGCATCGGAGACAAATTCCGAAGTGCCTTCGGACTGCCGCCGAAGTTGCGGGAGCCAAGTCCAGGGCCGTCAGTCCCCCCGGAAGGCAGCGCAGCCGGTTCGTCGATACCAACACTAGGCATCATTTTGCCAGGCGCGCTGCTCGAGCCGCCAACATCTGCCACGGCTAATGTGACGTCGGATCGCACACCGCCCCAGCGGCCATCGAGATCGTCGGTTTCTTCATTGCATCACACAATTGGTACCGGTTTGGATACCACATCAACCACAACCCAAGCCACCACCTTGCTTGTCCCGCCACCGTTTGTCACTACCGTAAGCCAACCGGCAGTGACGGCTACCACCGCTAGCGCGGTCACGGATACTGCGCGCCCGCCGGTGATCGAGGAAGCACCTCCGTCCTTGTGGCAAAAAGCCTTGCACAGTCTCAAGAAAACGCCAGAGCACCAAGTACTGACGGAAACGGGCGTTAAAGAAGATTTGCATCAGATAACCACTTCCATCGCAAATATCACCGCAAGCATCAAGAAAGAGAAGGAAGGAAAGGAGTGGAAGATTACTTTCGGCGAGGATAAGATCGTCATGAAGGACATAGCCATGAAAGTCCTTCATTGGGTGCACAAGTTCCGCGAGATCGGCGACATCATCATCCAATTCGACCCCGTACATGCCGCGCTCCCCTGGGCAGCGTTCCGATTTCTCCTGAAGGTGAATATGTGCTGCCAACCCTCTGCGAACAGAATCGGCAAACTGACGGTGGTCTTCTAAGGTCTGTTTGGACAAGGCAGATGCACTGGACGCCATTTTGATTGGACTCGAGAAGACCGCCTGCATCATTGCTCGCTGCGCTCTCTACGAGTCGCTCTACCTCAACCGAGTGCGAACTGTAGCTGCGAATAACTTGGAGGCATCAACCGTTCAGCTCTACGGGGAGATCCTGAAGTTCGTGGCTAAAGCGATCGCCAAGTCGAAAGGTGATCTTTCCGGATAGCATTGAATGGTGGTGGCACTGACTCTTCCATCTCCCAGAGGGTCACCTCAAAGCAGCGTTCGTGACCGAGGTGACTAGCGACTACTTCAACGATGTCAGGGAACTGGAAGAGACAGTGGAAAAGGATGCTGCGGCTGCAGGGGCTGAGTGTACTACCGGTTCGAAATTCTGTCAGTAGTCGCCGCTGCTGACGCTAGGCAGATACAACGAACGAATTCGCTGATCTTCGACGTCTTCTACGTGATCTCCCCACAACATCAAGAATCGGGCCGCAAGTCGACGGGATGCAACAATTGTTACAGAGTGAGCAAGCTTGAGGATCTACAGTATATTATTCATTAGCTGACACTGTGCTAGAATCCCGAAGGTCCGACATCTTGAGGTGGATATCCACCATTCCATACACAGACCACCACAAGCGGATTAAGACGTCACGACTGAAAGATACCGGAGCATGGCTGTTCCAAAAGACGGAGTACCAGGAGTGGCTAGCTTCGAGCGCTTCCAAGCTGCTTTTGCTGCGAGGGATACGTAAGTTCCGGCTTCACCCGATCACTACACCCTGCTGCTTGCATCTGACTGGATCATCAGCCGGCGCCGGAAAGACTTTCATTGCATCCGTAGCTATCGACTCTTTCGCTTCGGATTCCCGGTTGGGGAAATTGGCGTACTTCTACTGCAACCGCGCCGAAGGGAGCCGGCGCGATCCCGAGACGATCCTCAGCGCCCTCATTCACCAGCTCGTCAGGGTCGAATCGGATGAAATGACGCTACTGAAGCCGATTGTCGACGCCTACGATTTGAGGGAGACTGAAGGCCAGGAGACCTCAAGACTCAGCCTCCTAGAGAGCCAGGAGCTCCTCGTGCAGTTAACGGACGTTTACGAGCAGACTACGATCTGCATCGACGCTCTGGACGAAGTCGAACCTTCCACCCGGAGAGATCTGCTGCAAGCGCTGAAGGTAGTCATGGAGAAATCAAAGAATCTAGTCAAGATCTTCGCGACGACTCGAATGGATGTCGACATTGTCCGACAATTCGAGATGTTTCCCAGGATTGAACTCCAGCCAGACGACAATGCCAGTGATATTGAGCACTTCATCGAGGAGAGAATCCAGGCTGGGATTGATGATGGAGAGCTGCTCGACGGTGCCGTCAGTGATGGCCTTAAGGCTGAAATACTCAAGGTATTGGGTGAACGATCGCGGGGAATGTGAGTCCACCAGAGTAACGATGCATCGAGGACGCGGCTTATAACTCTTCGCCAGGTTCCAACTTGCAGCGCTTCAGATTACATACCTATGCGGCATGGCCACTGAGCGAGCGGTACGAAATGGCCTTCGGGAGCTTCCAATCAATCTACGGAATGCCTACCAGCAGATATACGACCGCATTCTTGCACAGCAATCAGATTCACGCCAAATAGCCCTCAATGCCTTCCGCTGGATCAAGTTCTCCTGTGAGCCAGTACGATCGGAGACGCTCCTTGATGCTGCTAGTGTCGATATTAGCCCCTCCGGCGAATTTTCGCACGAACCGGTCCAGCCGAACGTACTCCTGAAATCATGCCAAAACCTCATCATTCTGGACAAAAGCCTGAATGTGTTTCGCTTTGCACACCTCTCTGTGGAAGAATTCTTCGATGTCACGCTTTCTACGGAAGATTCACACACCGAAATTGCGCAAACCTGTCTCTCCCTGATATGCACACCAAACGCATGGGATGACTATGATCCAAACACCGAAACATCGGAAGGGCGGCACCATGATCGCCACCTTTTATTGTACTCTGCGGCGTTCTGGCCATGGCACTTTGCGCGAGCCAAAGACTGCGCAATTCTAGATAATATTTGGGATGCATTCATGTGCGAGATCAACCATCAACGATGGTCGATATACTTCGGTAAAAAGGTATCTACAATTTGGGACGACAATGTGCACTGGAAACAGGCTCGGGCTCTCAGTGCGCAAAATATTTCCCTCATGTCGTGCGTATCCGTATTTGGCATCTGCCGGAAATTTCCTCAAATAATCGATTCATGCGCACCAACGACAATTGATCTGAATGCTCTTCTTTCTTCGGCGTGTCGTTTTGGCGATCTTGAGATTTCGAGGCTGCTGATCGACAAGGGCAGTGACGTTACTGCTTCCGACGATGACGGACAGACACCACTTCATCACGCAGTGATGGAGGGACATGAGGGGGTGGCGCGACTGCTGCTCGATAATGGCGCTGACGTTACTGCTACCGACAATGCCACATGGACACCACTTGAACGGGCGTCTGACACGGGAAACAAGGGGATGGTGCAACTGCTGATCGAGAAGGGTGCTGACGCTACCGCTGCTGACAAAAACGGAGTGACACCACTTCATATCGCGTCGTACTCGTGGCATGAAGAGGTGGTTGGACTCCTGATCGACAAGGGCGCAGACCCTTCTGCCAGCCGCAAAGACGGACAGTCACCTCTTCATTGGACATCAGCGTCCGGAAAAGAGGTGGCGGTGCGACTGCTGATCGACAAGGGTGCTGAAGTTACTGCTGTTGATAAAGACGGACGGACTCCACTTCATCTGGCGGTGACGGGGGGACATGATGGGGTGGTGCGACTTCTGGTCGACAAGGGCGCTGACGCTACTGTCGCCGATAACGATGGACGCACACCATTGTTTCTCATGGAGAGCGGAATGCCCGCGATAGCAGCGCAGCTCCTGTCAGACAACGCGGTTGGAAAGCGTTGGAGTGCTAGGGATTAGCCCTCTTGCCGTCTGGGTTATGAAGTTCTGGTAGGCCATTGGTTTAATGGCTCCTTCTAGCGTTTGGCTTCCAATTTTTATTTTTTCGGCGATCAGTCACCTTCGGCTCCTTATTTTGTCACTGCTAGATATTTTCTCTATGCCCACTTTACCGTGGGCTGTAATCAATGGGAGTATGGGAGCAATTAGTAATTCATTTCTGCTTGTGGGGATCTATTCCGTTCTGTATTGGACTTTGATAGGCGCTTTTGACTTGGGATGCCAGATAGCATGAATGGATACAGAATACACTGTGGTGGTCTAGGTAGTTGGAGGACATCGGAATTGAAAGTAGGTTGAAAATGTAGTACTTTCCACGCTGTTCTACTAATAGTTACTTCCGTGATGGTCTACTCAGCCACACTTTCGGAGCGGTGTACGCTTGGGGTAATGTGACAATGGCACGCCGCGTCGCCGAAGTGACGCCGTCGGCTCAACTGCAGGTGCTCAACCCTGTGACGGGTGCTCGCACAACTTTGGACGCTCAAGCCTACAGCGTCCGCCGGTCGGCCACCTCCTAAAGTTCAACCCTGGACCCACGGGGTTTCTTGGACCCGGCCTGGTCTGGACTGGGTCGGCGTTCGTGCTGGGTCAACGAGGGAGATCACATGATGCACTAGCGTCACTCGATATCTTGTTTTTTTTTTTTTTTTTGTTTATTCATTACTCGCGTGCGACCTGCGACCTATGAGATGATGGCGAGGTTATGTACAGTCCGTTTCCTGTCCACTGTCCGCGCAGTGGCGGCTCATTGCAAGCGCCCCTTCTGCCCTCCGCCTAGGCCTGTCCCAAGAAGATGTGAAGCGTACCAAGTGAATGACAAAAGAAAGAAGAGCGAACGTGAGAGACGAAGGAGAGAGCAAAGGAAAGGAGACCCCCGCGCGCCGCCTACGCCATCCATGCGGACGCCATGAAGTCCGGCGTGGGGAGGAACAGTTGTGTCCCCGCGGAGCCCGCCTCCTCGGCCCCCGCTCCCTGCTCCTCCAGCGACTCCCGCACCTCCACTCCGACACCGCGCTCACCGCGTCGTCCTCTGCCTCGGCCAGCACCCGTCTTCCCACATCCGTCGAGGATAGGAATTCAAGTACCGCCCGGCTGCACCTACCGTCCGCCATGAGGTCCCGCACCTTCCACCGGTCCTTCCACCTCCCAGTCTCCTTCTTCACCTCCGCCCACAGGATCTTCTACTGCGGCTTCCACTCGGGGCACTCCTTGAAAAGGTGGTCCCGGGTCTGCGTTTGGTAACGGCACCACCAGCATTGCGGGGTGGGTCGGTTCTTCGTCCAGTTGAGGTATTGCCCAGTCAGGCAGTACCCCGTCTTGAGCTGGTAGAACCGTGAGGCAAGCCTCTTGGTGCTCCCTGCTACCGTGCCGTCTGGCCTCTGGCTTTCCGTCTCGATATCTTGTGTGGCGAGTTGGTTCTCAGGTTTTGGGAGATTTCGGCCACCACCACAACAACAGACAGAGAATCATATACGCCCGGAAACGCACCGAAGAGAAGGCCCAAGCTCCCCTTGCCCCCGCCCAGGCTGAGATCCATTGAATATATAGACAGAATGAGCTGCCATTGACCATGTATCTTTAATCGAATCAACCGTCTTCATCTCCATGCATTCCTATATACCAACACCGGTCTCATTCCGGTGTCTGCCTCAGCGGTCTGCGGGCGGTTTAATTTTGGTTCCCCGCGGCGCCGCTTGACGATATTTTCATTCTCCTCGCTGACTTTCACCTCGTAGGCGTTGCACCGCCATCGATCGACACTGAAACTCATCGCTAAAAACGCCAAGACTTTCAGTCGACACACCGAAATCCGACGCGACTTTAGCTTCACCGGGATCACAATGACCGGTGGCGCAGGCGAATCGACCGAGGCAGCCCCGGTGGTGGCTGCCAGCATCGACCAAAGCGAGAGCGCCCTTCTGAGGGAGCTCGTGGGAGAATCGGGAAGCTACAGGGAGGCGGAGATAGAGGGTGCCAGCAGCGAGCTCTCTGAGCTGGAGAGTGGCGCGGAGGAAGAGGAGGAAAAGAAGGGAAGCAGGCGCCCCAACTTTGTCAGGGCAGCCACGGGAGCGGACAGGAGGGTGGAGAGCAGCCAGGACTTTTTTCGGCACGGTAACAAGAATCGCAGCGAGCCCAGCGGTATGGAGACCGACAACGACTATTTCGCGACTCCTGGGAATCGGCCATGAGGGGAGCGCTCGCGCGTTCGCTCTCGTCAGCGGCCACCAGCAGCCCGCATCAGGGGGGACTGGCGGAAACCCTGAATATTGCCAAGGAGGTCAGAGAGGTAGGGGGAAATTGGACATGGGGTGGCAGATTGGGCGGAGGAGGTAGCTAATGAGGTGGAGATGGAGGGCGTGGCAGGGTGTGAGAGGCCAGCAACACCCCACCCCAGCTGTATGGTCTGGCGCGACGCCTGTGCCGGTCACGCTGACCAAGGGCAACAAGGGGATGGCAGTCGGCACACCCAAGGTTACCAGCCACTGCCCCTCGCGCCCGATGCCGGTCGGCTTCGCGGCGGCCTCGGCGCTGGAACAGATCTGTCAGAATAATGGGCGTCCGGAGATGACGGACCAGAGACGGCGTCCGGAGATGACGGACCGGAGCCAGCACGTCCGGAGATGACAGCTGCCCGAGTCTCCGAGTGCCGGCTCGGGAGACAGTCTTCCGTCCTTTACCCCTGGCGAGTCTCTCAGGCCCATTGTATATAGTGAGAATGTTCCTCCTTCGAAGTTGTATCAATCAATCAATTCACTATCTTCATCTCTATCGATCCCTATATTCCAACAGGTTATGAGCCCGGATTAAACGCTCTGCCAATCCGCTACCCATCGATAGATAATCGTACCTGTCTCACTTCTATGTCTGATTCCTGGACTCTCGTTTTTTAAGCCTCAACTTTTTTGAAGCCGTGTGGCATCCAACGACATCGCCAAGATGGTCGGAATCAACTAGACAACACATTACGTTTGCAGTCACCAGCCTTTACAATGCCCGAAACTACCGCTCATGGAGAATGACATGAGATCATTCCCTACCGCTGAGTGCCCTCAAGATTGTTACCCGCAACGAAATATTTCGTCGTACTCTGACACTATGTATTGCCTAGGGCTGTGACTACAATCAGTGCAACGACTGTGCTGCCTCGACGATCTATCTATTGGTTGAACCTGCGATTCCAACCTTCATCCTAAGTCCTCCCACGAACAAAATCGATTCTACAGCCTGTGTCGGGAAATCCTTAGCCAGGACTATGACTCTGCCTTCATGATAATTGGTCATCGAATACATTTCAAGCCTACTTGCTGTTCGCCAGGAATTGGCTGCAAGCGACAAAGCAATCTCGGATACCACCGTCATTTGCCACCTTCTTTTCGAGCCATACTCCGATTATTTGATATTATCGTCGGCGATTTTTCAAATACAAACATTCGGGGGAGCTGCGTGCATACTTGGTGATCACGAGTTGCTGCAGCACCCCACACTGGAGTTGACGTACACGCTCGTGGAGCTGATGTATACATTTGGTGATGCTGAAGCTGCTGCGGCACCCGACACCGGAGCTGCCGTGCACTCTCGAGGAGTCGGAGCTGTGTATATGCCTTGGTAATGACGGAGTTGCTGTGGCACCCCACACCAGAGTTGACATGCGTGCTTGGGGAGCTGTGTGCACACTTGGTGATGATGGAGCAGCTGGGGTGTCCCACACTGGGGCTGACACATGTGCTCGGGGAGCTGTATATGCACTTGGTGATGACAGAGCAGCTATGGTGCCCCACACCGGAGCTTTTACACCTCAGCACAGAACATGTGGGAGAAAAGAGAAGGAAGAGTATGAGGAAGTCATGAGCGGCCACGGTATATAGAACTTAGAGGGTATGGAACGAGTTAGTCACCCCAGAGAGTCTAGGCAGGAGATAAGCCCCAGAGATAGTCCTTACGGCCGTAACAGACCTAGAGGAAACCAATCTCTGAAGATGAGCAGGAAATGCAACTAAATACAAGACCCTACGAGTGAGGTCATCGAACCAATAACTCTACCGTCTCTGATAGGCTGGTAAACCACTCACCTGCATAGCTTGAGGGGTTTGCACAGTGCGGGCATCTGTTCAGCTTATCGTCAGACTGGCCAGAGCCAATGGGGAGATGTGGACTGGGCCAGTGGGGTCCTGAACCACGACGAGCCGTATTTCTCTCTCTAGGAAAAGTATGCAATAAGCTCAGCTCCCCAGAGGAGTCACGTGATGGAACTGCTACATATATATCGAGAAAGATTCTCCCGCGTTGGAAAAAGAGAGAAGGCAGTACCGAACCCACACTACCACTGAACCCACACACAAGATCTAAGATTATTCCGTTGTGAATTATCAAAAGTAGTCTGATTACCTTTGATTCCCCATACACTTTGGTTACGAGACAACCCTAGTGTCACACTACAACCTTCCATCCAAAATCATCCTACTTTCTCAAAAAGGAGACCAGCACATGCACTCCTTCGAACAAGATCATCAATACCTCCTCAAATTCTTGAAGATATTCGAACCAACGTCCCAATATTTGTTTGACCACACGTTCTCAACCAACAACTCCATCCTTGACTAGAACGAGTGGGATACAGAAATAGACGGCCCAATCCCAGAAACCGTGCAAGTTGATTGTACCCCTGTAAACTGGTATACCCAATACTGGTTCAACTGCACATCTAAGCAAGTGTGTGACGACCTTGACGGATACGAATTTTGGGAGATCTGTGACTATGTCTTTTACGATGACAAAACAATCTACACAGGACACTTTTTGGACCTATATTGAAAAATGTCCACCACCTCCGTCTTCAACATACTCCGACTGGAGGCCCCATGTGACCTGCTGTAAATAACCCAGGACAAAGAATCCACCCAGGTCAGTCTAGAAGTATCCAACCCGGCAGGTTGGATGAGGACCATGGCCAGTCGCCAGAAGCAGGTGGAGCAAGACCTTCGTCAGCTCCTAGACCTCTGCAACAATACAGTGGACTGAATGGACAGGCGAATACGTGCAATCGAACGAGCCTATGGAAAACTGGTGCAAGGAACCAAGTACCTATTCGAACGAATGGAAGTGTCAAGATCCTGTCTCACTAGTCTGTGCTGCTTGACAGGCAACGTAGGCTGTCCCCATAGTCTTCTTCCTTGGCAGTATCCGACTTCGCCCTAGGCTTCTGCACGTCCCGCGTATTCTCGTTGCAGTATTCGACTTCGCTGTGGCAGTATTCGACTTCGCCCTAATCTCTGCACACCTGGTGTGGTCTCGTTGCGGTATTCGACTTCACTGTGGCGGTATCTGACTTCGTCCTAATCTCTGCACGCCTGGCATGGTCTCATTGCGGTATTCGACTTCGCGGTGGTGGTATCCGACTTCACCTTAATCTCTGCACGCCTGGCGTGGTCTCATTGCGGTACTCGACTTCGCTGTGGCGGTATCCAACTTCGCCCTAATCTCTGCACGCCTGGTGTGGTCTCGTTGCGGTATTCGACTTTGCTGTGGCAGTATCCAACTTCGCCCTAATCTCTGTACGCCTGGCATGGTGTTATTGCGGTATTCGAATTCGCTGTGGTGGTATCCGACTTCGCCCTAATCTCTAATAGGTTCTTACAGGTAGTGGTCGCAGCACCGGGTCACGGATGTAAAGAGATGGGTCTGTGGAGAGAGATAATACGCTTTTTATTTCTATTGTGCTTGAGAACTACAGCCTATATGCACTCCACCTCACCATACCACCCCCATGGGGCTTCCATCTTTCCAATCCGCCAAACATAAAATCGCACCCACGTAAAGAAATCAAAACAGAAATAGCAAGTGGTGTGCGACAAAGGACAAGGAGAGAGGGGGGATTGGGCAAGTAACAGGAAAAGGGAAAATTCCGCCACCACCTATCCACCCCATCATCCTGTCCGGCATTTATCATTTCATGGTTCGAAGGGGCCGAAGTCTGGCTTGGACGAATCTGAGTCCGAGGCTCCATCTCCCTCCAAGTGTGTAGGCTGTCTGTCATAGGAGATGTTTTTAGTGTGGCCGAGTCCAGCAGCTCGTAAAAAGTTTCGTAGGCCCAGCCAGTTTGCTGGATTCGTGAGGAAGGTCAGAGATTCCAGGTCGCGACTAGTTGAGAGCTGCATCCATGAGCGTCGCTGGGTGAGAAGGGTACAGTCTCGTAGGAGGTGGTAGGAGGTATGCAAGTCCTGTCCACATGGACATTGGTCGGCAGTGTGGTTCGGGTGTGGGTCGGAGGGTGATCTATTGCTGAAAACCTGCCAAAGTGCACATGTGTCTGCCTAGTCAACGCTGTGCAGGTGAGTCGGAAAGGTAAATGATGGGTTAGAGAGAGGTAGTTCCTGTTTCCAGTGCTGGAGGAGCTGAGATCACGCCTGCGTCTGCAATCAAACTTTTGTGGTGATGGTGTGTTGACATGGGGCTGGAAGGGACGTTCCCATTTTTGCAAGTGTATCGGCATGTTCGTTTCCCATAATGCTGCAGTGGGAGGGGCACCAAACCGTACTGACTGTCCAGCCAAGTGATCGGAGTTGTGCAATGCATTCGAGAACACGGCATGCGTATTCATGATTGTCTTTGTTGAAGTGGAGTGTATCAATTGCAGCCTGGTTGTCGATGCAAATGAAAGCTGTGGAGTAGGGGATGGTGGTGGTGAGGAGAGCTGTTGTCGCTTCCTGTACGGAGTGCAGTTCAGCATGATAGACTTCTGCCCGGTTGCCGAGATGACAGCTTCCTTCTTTGACTCGGAAGAGTTGCTGATTCCCAACATTGTAGCTTACCCAACCACATCCAGTCGCCCCACTGTCAAGCCTAGAGCCATCAGTGTATATGACAATGGTGTGGTCAGGAAGTGAGCGGATCCAGTTTCCGTGCAGTTCTTGGGGGGATGTTGTTTTGTCGGGGTTAGGAGAGGTGGTTTTTGGTATGCTATCAGCAGTGGAGGTGGACATACGATCTTCGAGTTTTCCAACGATCAGGTGTCTGCTAAGGTCGTAGAGGCGGTGAAGACTGGGAAGGTGCTTGTGTGCTGCTTGATCAGGATGTTGCTGGCCGAGAGCGTGATGTGCAGGCAGAAAGTGGAGTTGAATTGCAAAACGTAGGGAGAGATAGTCGAGATACGCCTCCATTGGGGGAAGGTGTGCCAGCGTGAGAAGGTTGGTAAGTTGGGTGTTGTAAGGTAGGCCTGTAATCCACCGTGCTATCGCATTATAGGTGTGTTTCAGGGTGGAAGTTACCATCGGGGTACCACTCCACCATGCCGGAGATGCCCAGAACATCACTGGCAGTATGGCCGTAAATGCCAGATGGTGTGCAACATGCGCCGGGATACCTTGTGACTGGTGTCGTAGGAAATTGAAGCTGCCGAGTACCTGGTTTCCTTGACTGGCAGCTATAGATACGTGGTAGAGGAAGCTGAGAGATTCGTCGATATAAACGCCCAAATATTTGATCTGACGTTTTGGTATGGTAGTGGTATTCATGACTCTGAGGGGAGAATGGGAGGAGAGACTGATGTTTTTGTGTTTGCTGTTGAGGGGGAGGCAGTAGAAGAGTTCTGATTTGCTTGGTGTGAATGTAAGTCCAAGGTGCAGGCCACGGTGGAGGTGTTGATTGGTTCTGTCTTCCAGTAGGGTATTGGCTTTGGCTATACTGTGTGACATCTGTACCATGCAGACATCGTCAACGTAGGATGTATTGGTAGCGTCCGTTGGATAATGGTACTTCTCTAGCATAGCATTACTGAAGATGAGGAAAAGGATAGGTGAGACAGAGGAACCTTGAGGGAGGCCGCACTGATAGGGCTGCAGATCTTCAGACTGTTGATCAAAACCAAAGGCAATTTTTCGATCCGTATTGAAGGCTGATGTCCAGTTGGTCAGGTACATTGGCAAACATCTTTGCTGCATAACTTCTTGCAGTGTTGATGGGTGGACCTGGTTGAAGGCCCCTTCGATGTCATGTGTAAGAACAGCTGGATGTGATGCACCGTTCTTGGCTGTCTTCTTCTTGCTAATGGCAGTGGCAATCGGAGTAATGGTACGGAGGAGTGCATCTACTGCAGAATTTTCTGGCTGTGCACCCATTTGGAAGGGGTGGGTGACACCACATCTGAGAGCCGCGCTGGTAAGTCTTCTGGCCACAATTGACTCCAGCAGTTTCCCAAAACAGGACTGCAGCGAAATAGGCCGGTAGGACTTCGGGTGGGCATAGGATGATTTGCCTGGTTTCGGAATAATGATACAGTTGGCCACCTTCCATTCTGGTGGGTGGACCGTATCAACCAAGCAAGCCTCAAAGCGGAGGGGAAGGATTTTGGGTGCTGATTCATGAAGGTGACGGAGCGTAGTGTCGCTAATTCCATCAGGACCGACCGATGTACCGTACTTCAGATGCATGATAGCAAGAGACACTTTACCAGTGGTCACTGGATAAGTCTGTTGATACATGTCGAGTTTCGAGGTGAGAAAGTTGGGTGGGAGGGGTTGGCAGGGTAGGTTGTTGATAGCAGGGAAAAGAGCATTCCATAGTGAGGCACATTTGGCCTTAAAGTCGGTCTGACCTTCCAGTGGTGGGATTGGGCGGTGGTGTGTATTGTGGTGTCGGATGGTTTTCCAAACATTTTTGGGATTCATGGATTGTAGCTGCTTGATACGGTATGCAGTCTTGGCTGCCCGTACCATGGCTGTCCAGTGTTGGTGTTTCTTCTGGCTGTCTTCTCGGTTTACTGAAGAAGGATTGAGTCGAGCCCGTCTGTCGGCCCTCTTGACAGACTGTTTTGCAAGCATTAAACTGTGATTCCACCATGGTGCTTTAGGCTTTCTCGAATGTCCTGAGGGTACTGCCGCATTGATCGTGTCGTGGAGTATAGTTGTGACATTAGTGATGGCTCGCAAGGTGTCCTCTTTACCTTGCAGATTCGACAGATAGATACCTGTAGAGCTAATATGTTCTTCAAAGGTTTGCCAGTTTGCTTTGCCCAGTTACGTCGGACCGCAGCAGGAGGAAGAGCAGAGGGAAGGGCCAGTGTGACTGTGATAGAGCTGTGGTCCGAGGTGGTATCATGGTTCGTTGCCAGTGAGATGATGGAGTTGGTAATGTCGCCGCGAGAGAGACAGAGGTCTATAGTTGACAGTGTGGTTCCATTTCTAGGGTGGTGGGTAGGCAATCCAGGTTCGTTATGTAGTTGAAAGTTGTTGGATTCAAGCTATTCTGCGAGACTGAGGCTTGCCGCTGATGTTTGTGCTGTCGGAGGAAGTGGACCTTGCTACCATGCATGGTGTGCATTGAGATCTCCCATTAGGATGCATTCTTTTGGAACTGGAATGGTTGATAGGAGTCTGGCAATTGGCTCTTGCCGGCCTGGGGAGTAGAAGTTGAACAAGGTGAAGGTGGTAATTTTGGAATTCTGGGTTGAGGTAATGGTGGTTCCCAGGAAAGAATCTTGAGCCGTGAAAGTCGTAGTTGTGGTGAGACCGGTGTGCGACGAACGTACGTCACACATTTGGGCTTCAGGGGTGTTGGAGAGAAGGTATCGAAATCTGGTAATGTGGGTGGGTGACCATGTCTGTCGATCCACGGTTCTTGCAGTAGACAGATGAGGTTTTCGTTTTTCCAGGTAAAATCCTGTAATGCTGAAATAGTCGTTGCTTGGCCTTGCGCACAATTCAGCAGCTGTACGGACCCAATGGATGCAAGAAGGGCCATCTAATCAGCCACTTCCGCCATGGGGGCGTCTCCCTGGATGGCTACTGTTGTAGCTGTGGTGAAAGTTCGAGTCTTAATCCGCTTGGGTCAGGTGGGGTTGGTAGCTTTGTGCGGGGTGTTGCAGTTCGCACAGCGAATTGGAGGGTGGGTGAATGCAGGGCCCTTCTTACATGCTGTGAGGTTGCAGGGATGTTCTTTGGTCTCGTGAGGGCTGGCGCAAAAGGCAGATCGTGAAGATTTGCGGCAGAGGGTGGCCGGGTGGCCATATTGCTGACAGTTTCGGCACTGAGTACTCTGGCCGTATGCGATGTAGTCCTCGACTTGGCATTCTCAGTTGCAGATGACCAGATACTGGCTACCGATATCAGCTTTCTTGATATTTCCCGCAAGTGTTATGACGATGGTGGAGTTTGTCTTGTTTTTGCATCGATCAGCCTGAATTAGCCATCGTGGAGTTTCTACCTGTACAAGTTGGTGGTAGTTTGTGTCACGAATCTGGCACAACAAGCTCGGCGTCGCTGCAGGTGCCGCCGTCATTGTCCTGCGTGCCTAAGGCGCATCACCCCGGTTCCTCAGATAACGCTCTGGCAGCGCTGTCGGTCAGAACCCTGGAGCTAGTCGCCGGCCGACCAGGATCCCTTTCATTCTGTGTTGTCTGCCTCGCTTTACTCTGTATTAGATTTATTTGCTTACCTTGTTGTTTCCTTACTGTTGTGTGTCTGCCATACTCTATTTGCATTGCTCCTTCTCCTTATGTGTTTCCGGTTGTATGTTTTTCTTGTCGCTTCTGTACTGTTTGTGTGTCTTCCTCGCGTTAGTCTGTTGCGGGGTGAAGGGGGTGCGAGTTGAGTATGATTGTGTGTTTCTTTGGGCACGGCGATTGAGTCATGAAGGGAATACGGTGTGGTCTTGCGGGCGAGACTGTGATGTCCACAGCGGAGGAAAAAGTATAAAGGAAGGGGCACGGTAGCTAGTCTGGATATTCTTCTCCACGCAATATATTGTCTATACACCTGGACCTACCTTTACCCATCTCTGAGCAGCGTGACGAAACGAGCGCCGGGATCTCGGATCACTTGCGCCGATAACCACCTGGGCATCCGGCAGCACGACGAAGAGATCTGGGATCGCCTACGACGAACGACATTGAGACATGATTATCTATCTACCTTAACCTACCTTCACATATCTCTGAGCGGCGTAATGAGAGCAGCGCCGGGATCTCAGATCACTTGCGCTGATGATCACTGGGTCATCTGGCAGCACGACGAGTGATCCAGGACCACCTATGACGGACCTGCAACACCGCCGCGCATACTGGGCTGCGCCAGACAGAATGGAACACCGCCGCATATGCCGCACCGGGCGGAACGGGAGACCGCTACGCATGCCACCCCGGGCGGAACGGAGGAACGCCACGTATGCCGCGCCGAGCAGAATGAAAGAACGCCATGCGTGCCGCGCCGGGCCACACCAGACAGAACGGAACACCTATGCCGCGCCGGGCAGAATGGAATATCGCCAGACACACCGGGCCGCGCCAGACAGAATGGAACACCGCCGTGCATACCGGGCGGCACCAGACAGAATATAACACCGCCGCGCATGCCCCATCGGGTGGAACTGGAGACTGCCGCGCATGCCGTGCCGAGTAGAACGGAAGAACTCGGCGCGTGCCGCGCCGGGCAGAACGGAGGACCGCCGTGCACACCGGGCCGTACCAGACAGAACGGAACACCTATGCCGCGCCGGGTGGAACGGAACATCGCCACACACAACGAGCCGCGCCAGACGGAACGGAACCCCGTCACACATACCGGGCCACGCCAGACAAAACGGAACACCGCCGCGTATGCCGTACCGGGCGGAACGGGAGACCACCGCCCATGCCGCCCCAGGCAGAATGGAAGAACGCCGTGCATGCCACGCCGCAGAACAGAAGAACGCCGTGCATGCCGCGCTGGGCAGAACAGAGGACCGCCGCGCACACCGGCGGGCCGCGCCAGACAGAACGGAACACCTATGCCCCGGTGGGCAGAACGGAACACCGCTGCGCATACCGCGCCGCGCCAGACAGAATGGAACACCGCCGCATATGCCGCACCGGGTGGAACCGGAGACCACTGTGTATGCCATGCCTAGCAGAACGTAAGAACGCTGTGCGTGCCGCGCAGTGCAGAACGGAGGACCGCCGCCTACACTGGACCGCGCCAGACAGAACAGAACACCTATGCCGCGCCAGGCAGAACGGAACACCGCCACGCACACTGGGCCGCGCCAGACAGAACGGAACACCGCCACGCATACCGGGCCGTGCCAGACAGAACGGAAGACCTCTGCGTATGCCGCACCGGACGGAACGGAAGACCGCCGCGTATGCCGCCCCAGGCAGAAAGGAAGAACGTCGCGCATGCCGCGCTGAGTAGAACGGAAGACCGCCGCACATACCGAAGGCCGCACCGGACAGGACGGAAGACCGTCGCGCATGAGGGAAGTCTGCCGCGTATACCGTAGGCCACGCCAGGAAGGAAGGAAGACGACAACAACGATGCCACGCTGGGCAGGAAGGAAGACGACAACGACGATGCCACGCTGGGTATGAAGAAAGACGACAACCACGATGCCACGCCAGGCATGAAGGAGGACGTGCACGATGAGTGAGTGGGAATCACTTGCGCCAAATGACACCGAGATAAGAGTAGCGATCCGAGATCACTCAAGAACGAGAGAATGATACCGTGCTACAGTAAAGACCACTGGGTGGCATAGACGAAGACCGCGTAAGACCTAGCATGGCCGCACGGAAGGCTGGGAGCACGACGCCTCGCCAGTGAGAAAGGCACGCCCAGGAGCTACGTTGCCTGTCGAGCCCAAGTCAGAGAACGGAAGTCGGGGTCAGGTTTTTGGCATTATATTGGGTCTCCAATCGACACCTGATGTAGTGGGAAATCCTCGAGAAACCGGAATCCACAGTGGATTCACCAGACCCAGAAAAATAAGAGTAGCGAATTGAGGATGTCACCGACATCGAAACGCCGCTGCACCGAGGCCAGAGAGCCCAGCTACACCAAAGGGAAGCCAGAAAAACACCGAAACACACCGAAAAACACCGGAAAATGCAGGAAGCTGGGAAGAAGAAAAACCCACAAAGAGAGCGGACCCGTGGAACACAGCGACTTCTTTATCCCATCGTAATTGGGACTAACACCGTCCAAACAAGAAGAACTGCAAGACCCGCATACGGACGTCACCAACGGGCACGCCAGTACGAGTTGAAAAGGAGGGCTGGTGGCTATGCTTCGACTACCGAACGGATTATGAATGGATGTCTGACGAATCACAAACAGTGATGTTGATGCAAAAGGGGTTACAAACGGCCAAGTACGGCCTCAATTGACGACGCGGCCAGTGATGCGAACGGCCAGCCAATGGTTGGTTTTGACATCAAATATTGCCCAGAAAAGTGCCAGCAAGACAAAGATACTTGCTAGAGAGTCAGGAGACTCTCCCTGGAAAAGGGATATGAAGCTTCGACAAAACCAGTTCCGAGTATTGCTGTCAGTAGCAAGCTTTCACGAAAAACGTCAGAAACAATGAAAGCACCAGAAATGTCGAAAACACCTGAAACGACTAGCAAACGCCGGAAACTCTGGAAGGAAGGGAAACATTAGAATCGCTCGATGCGTTCCAGGACACCTGGCCACTTGCCGCCGGGGACACCCAGAACCGGTGTTCGACAGATATGATGCCGAAGAAGAAGAGGTGGAAGAATAGAGTTAGCTGGGAAGCCCACGAAGACAGAGGTGGCCGGGCGTGGCTGCCTAGGCACTTCACGATGCCCACATCAGAAACTAGCGTGCAATAGCAACGAATACCGTAACGATACCACGCCAGGCGTGAAGAAGATTAGGGCGAAGCCTAATACCGCCACAGCGAAGTCGAATACTGCAACGATACCACGCCGGGCGTGAAGAAGATTAGGGCGAAGCCGAATACCGCCACAGCGAAGTCAAATACCGCAATGATACCACGCGGGCGTGAAGAAGATTAGGGCGAAGCCGAATACTGCCACAGCGAAGTCGAATACCGCAAGAATACCAGGCCGGGCGTGAAGAAGATTAGGGCGAAGCCGAATACCGCCACAGTGAAGTCGAATACCGCAACGATACCACGCCGGGTGTGAAGAAGATTAGGGCGAAGCCGAATACCGCCACAGCGAAGTCGAATACCGCAACGATACCACGGCGGGCGTGAAGAAGATTAGGGTGAAGCCGAATACCGCCACTGCGAAGTCGAATACCCCAACGATACCATGCCGGGTGTGAAGAGATTAGGGCGAAGCCGAATACCGCCACAGCGAAGTCGAATACCGCAACAATACCACACCCTGCGTGAGGAAACTAGAGCGAAGCCGAATAACGCTACTGCGAAGCCGAATACTGCTACCGTGACATCGAATACCGCAACGACACTGAGACGCGAGTGCGTGGACTGGCGGAAAGGAAAGAGAACACGCAATCTATTATCTCTGTCCACAGACCCACCTCCCTATCCCCGTGACCGGCGCTGCGACCACCACTCCCCGAGAACAACAAGCCCACGCAAGGCATGTGAGAAGAGCCGTGAAGAGATCACGCCGTGTATGACGGATACCGCAAGAACAACGAGCCCACGCAAGGCGTATGAGAAGAGCTGCGAAGAGACCACGCCGGGCGTGGCGGATACCGCGAGAACAACGAGCCCACGCAAGGCATGTGAGAAGAGCCGCGAAGAGACCATGCTGGACGTGACGAATACCGTGAGAACAACAAGCCCATGCAAGGCGTGTGAGAAGAGCCGCGAAGAGACCACGCCGGGCGTTATGGATACAGCGAGAACAACGAGCCCACGCAAAGGCGTGTGAGAAGAACGTGACGAGACCACGCCGGGCGTGACGGATACCGCGAGAACAACGAGCCCATGCAAGGCGTGTAAGAAGAGCTGCAAAGAAACCACGCCAGACGTGACGGATACCGTGAGAACAACGAGCCCATGTAAGGCGTGTGAGAAGAGCTGCAAAGAGACCACGCCGGGCGTGACAGATACCGCGAGAACAACGAGCGGCGTGTGTGTACACGGGAAGTGAACTCCCACGCCCTATCGAAGAAGATCAAGAACCCCACGCCGCCGCGGCCGCCAACGCCACACCCCAGGACGAACAGATTCGCCTTCTAGGGGAAATCGTCACCACAATACATCAAACCATCACCCAAGAAGCCCGCCACAACTACGGGATCCAGCGCCTCCTGGCCCAAACCATGCGTGGCCAGCACGAGGCCGACCAACAGCAGCTCCAGGGGTTCGCCCGTACCCTGGCGGAAATCATCAACAAACAACAACGCCTGAATCAACAACTCCAAACCCAACAATAGCCCAGCTGCCCCGTCCGCATCTATCGCCGGCCGGTCGCGCATAGCCGCCCTGAGCTCGCCGGAGCTTCGGTCTGGACAGGGGATGTACTGTCACGAATCTGGCACAACAAGCTCGGCGTCGCCGCAGGTGCCGCCGTCGTTGTCCTGCGCGTCTAAGGCGTATCACCCCGGTTCCTCAGATAACGCTCCGGCAGCACTGTCAGTCAGAACCCTGGGCCTAGTCGCCGGCTGACCAGGATCCCTTTCCTTCTGTGTTGTCTGCCTCGCTTCACTCTGTGTTAGGTTTATTTGCTTACCTTGTTGTTTCCTTACTGTTGTGTGTCTTGCCTTACTCTATTTGCGTCACTTCTTCTCCTTATGTGTTTCCGGTTGTATGTTTTTCTTGTCGCTTCCGTACTGTTTGCATGTCTGCCTCGCGTTAGTCTGTTGAGGGGCAAAGGGGGTGCGAGTCGAGTACGATCGTGTGTTTCTTTGGGTACAGCGATTGAGTCATGAAGGGAATACAGTGTGGTCTTGCGGGTGAGACTGTGATGTCCACAGCAGAGGAAAAAGTAAAAAGGAAGGGGCACGGTAGCTAGTCTGGAGATTCTTCTCCCCGCAATATATTATCTATACACCTGGATCTAGCTTTACCCATCTCTGCGCGGTGTGACAAAACCAGCGCCGGGATCTCAGATCACTTGCGCCGATGACCACCAGGTTATCTGGCATTGCAACGAATTAATCCGGGATCGCCTACGACGAACGACATCAAGATATGATTATCTATCTACCTTGACCTACCTTCACACATCTCTAAGCGGCGTGACGAGAGCAGTGCCGGGATCTCGGATCACTCGCGCCGATGATCACCGGGTCATCCGGCAGCATGATGAGTGATCCGGGACCACCTATGACGGACCCGCAACACCGCCGTGCATACCAGGCCATGCCAGACAGAACGGAACACCGCCGCGTATGCCGCACCAGGCAGAACCGGAGACCGCCGTGCATGACGCCCCAGGCGGAATGGAAGAACGCCGCGCATGCCGCGCCGAGCAGAACGCAAGAACGCCGCGCGTGCCGTGCCGGGCAGAACGGAGGACCGCTGCGCACACCGGGCCGTGCCAGACAGAACGGAATACCTATGCCGTGCCGGGCAGAATGGAACATCGCCGCGCACACCGGACCGCGCCAGAGAGAACGGAACACCACCGCGCACACCGGGCCACGCCAGACAGAATGGAACACCACCGCGTATGCCGCACCGGGTGGAACGGGAGACTGCCGTGCATGCCGCACCGAGCAGAACGGAAGAATGCCGCGTGTGCTGCGCTGGGCAGAACGGAGGACCGCCGCGCACACTGGGCCGCACCAGACAGAATGGAACACCTATGCCGCGCCGGGCAGAACGGAACATCGCCGCGTACACCGGGCCGCGCCAGTCGGAACGGAACACCACCGCGTATACCGGGCCGCACCAGTCAGAACGGAACAACGCCGCGTATGCCGTACCAGATGGAACGGAAGACCGCCGCGCATGCCGCCCCGAGCAGAACGGAAGTACGCCGCGTATGCCACACCGAGCAGAACGGAAGAACGCCACGCGTGCTGTGCCGGGCAGAATGGAGGAGCGCCGTGCACACCGGGCTGCACAAGACAGAACGGAACACCTATGCCGCGCTGGGTAGAACGGAACACCGCCATGCATACCGGGCCGGGCCAGACAGAATGGAACACCGCTGTGTATGCCACACTGGGCGGAACGTGAGACCGCCGCGCATGCCGCGCCGAGCAGAACGGAGGACCGCCATGCACACCGGGCCACACCAGACAGAACGGAACACCTATGCCACGCCGGGCAGAACGGAATACTGCCGCTCACACTGGGCCGCGCCAGACAGAACGGAACACCGCCGCGCATACCAGGCCACACCAGACAGAACGGAAGACCTCCACGTATGCCGTACCGAGTGGAAAGGAAGACCGCCATGCATGCCGCCCCGGGCAGAAAGGAAGAACGCCGCGCATGCCGCGCTGAGCAGAACGGAAGACCGCCGCACATACCGAAGGCCGCACTGGACAGGACGGAAGACCGCCGCGCATGAGGAAAGTCTGCCGCGTATACCGCAGGCCACGCTGGGCAGGAAGGAAGATGACAACGACGATGCCACGCCGGGCATCAAGAAAGACGACAACCACGATGCCACGCCGAGCATGAAGGAGGACGAGCACGAGGAGTGAGTGGGAATCATTTGCACCAAACGATACCGAGATACGAGTAGCGATCCGAAATCGCTCAAGAACAATGAGAGAATGATACCGTGCTACAGTAAAGACCACCGGGTGGCAGTAGACGAAGACTGCGTAAGACCTAGCACGGCCGTACGGAAGGCTGGGAGCACAACGCCTCGCCAGTGAGAAACGCACGCCGAGGAGCTACGTTGCCTGTCGAGCCCAAGACCAAGAATGGAAGTTGGGGTCAGGTTTTTAACAGTTTGTAGCAATGCTGTCAGAGATTTCGGGCAGGGAAAAGTGGGTGGGGACTCTGTGAAGTAGGAACTGGCTAAACTGCTTTCCAATCTCTACCTTCTCACACTTACCATGGTATGAGAGGGCATCAGCGATAATCGTAACATAGTCCTCGTAGATTATGTTGCTTTGACAGTTGCTTGTCGTGAACATGATTGCACCACGTGTTGTCGCCCGTGCACGGATGAATGGAGGGACATCAACATCTTTGGTGTCAATGAAAGCAGAGTTAACTCGACAAAGTGCGGCATCTGCTGCAGCCTGTCTCATGGTATGGTCTTGTTCAGAAGGGGCGGTATTGGTTTCATCGGTGGCAAAGTAGTATGATACTTCGCATTCGGCCTTCGGGTAGATTGTGGGGATCAGTTTGGGTGTAGTTGTCCATCCCCTGGTGTCGACCTGGCTCAGTGCTGGAGTGGGGCTGAGAGTCATGGTACTTGCTACCGCGGCACATATAGGACCATTGTTCGCAGTAGGCTTGGATGCAGTTTGATTCGTATTCAGCTTTTCCTTCTTTCGCTTTGGATCCTTCTTGGCTGGGAGCGGGACAGCCATCGTTTTTGCTGCGGCGTGCTGGGTGGTTGCATGACAGGCAAGTAGCCGTCCTTGAAGTATGGAGACTCGGGCATTCAGGGAAAGCATCTGGCCCTATAGCTGGCTGGTGGTCTTTTCGAGAGTTGCGTTGAAACATTCGTAGAGCCTGTCCTTAGCCAATCCGGTAATCATCTGGAAATCGGTGCGGAGGGCTGCATGTTCAGGCATGAGTGGAGGTGGCAAATCGGATCCAAGGTAGCCGTAGCCTGGGTTGTCATCAGCATCACCGAGCGCCTGGGTACTGGTGATATGCTGAGTAGCAGTGTTCTAAAAGTCCATCTGCTCCATAGTATCTGCTTCAGTGTTATCTTTGTTCTTGGAGTCTGATTCAGGGTCGCTGTCCTCACAGGGGCGCTTGGCAGATGTGCGAACGTAACTGCCTCTAGCTTCAAAACGAGGAGGAACCGGAGAAATGTCTTTGGATCCCAGGCCGTGGCCGGAGGGTAGCATGAGGAAGGCTGTGACCGTGTTGGTGATGGGCGGATACGCAGGGCCCGTGATCACTGAGGGGGGGTCGGGTGGTGGGGGTCGAAAACCAAAATCGAGGGAATCAACTTTCCAGCTAATGGAGCTGTAGGCAGACTCTCTAGGAACGTTTTGAGATTGATTTGGGTGTGTTCGATGGCGGGAGAGAGAAGTTCGAGGCGAAATGGTCAGGGTGGGGTTGAGGAGAATATTTGATTTCGATCTATCACGCTTTAACACTACAGGTTTTATGCGCTCCTCGTCGCCATACCACCCCCATGGGGCTTCCATCTTTCCCGACTGCCGAAGAAGTATATGCACCAAGGAAAAGAACAAGCAGGACAGGAATTAAGGATCGCAACGCATGACACAGAATAAGGAAACCAGGAAACTCTCTGACAGTACAAAAGAAACCAATCGCCTCTGTCCTTTCTCCCATTCGTCATGTCGGTCGTGATATTGTTAATGGTTCGAAAGCACTGAAGTCTGGCTCGGGGGAGTCTGGGTCACTAACATCGGTGCAGTCTGGTGTGTTGTGGTTTCCATCGAACCGGATAAGCGCAGAGTGGTCCAGGCCTGTTGCCCGTAGGAAGTGGCGCAGCGGGTTTGTGTTTTCAGGTGCAGTGATGAATTCCAGGAACCGAATATCTCCTGTGGTAGCTTTGCAGAGGAGTACCCGCTGCGGCGTCAGCAGCGGGCAGTCTTGTAGTAGATGGTGAGAGGAGGTAAGGTCCGTGCCACAGGGACATGGGTCTGCTGTGATGTTGGGGGGTGGGTCGGAGGGTGATCAGTTGCTGAAGACTCTCCATATTGCTTGTGTATCGGCCCAGTTCGCTCCGTGGAGGTGGCTGGGAAACTTGAATGAGGGCTTTGAGAGTGGTAGTTCTGTTTTCCACAGTCAGAGGAGCTCCGCTCGTGCTTGAGCCAGTAGCCATGTCTTGGTGGTGAACGCGAAGCGGCAGGGAACGGCAGAGGTGGCTCCCCGTTTGGCGCATGTGTCGGCTCGTTTGTTTCCCTTGATGTTACAGTAGGAGGGGCACCAGGTGGTGGAGATCTCCCAGCCCAGTAGGCTGAGGTGGCTAATCATTTCCAGGGCTCAGCGGACGTATTCGTTGTTGTGTTAGTTGAATTGTAGTGTTTCAAGTACCGCCCGGTTGTCCACGTAGATAATTGCTCTAGCTCGTGGTGCGGTGGTAGTGAGGAGGGATGTGACTGCATCTTGGATTGCATGGAGTTCGGCATCGTACATCTCAGCCCAGCTGCCTAGGTGGCAGCTACCTTCCCCCAGCTGGTATAGTTGTTGGTCACCGCAATGGAAGGTTGCCCACCCACACCCGACAGACCCATTCTCGGGTTTGGAGCTGTCCATGTAGATGACGACGGTGTGGTTTGGTAGCGTCTGGAGCCATTCTTCATGGAGCTGTTGGGGTGTTGTTGTTTTATCTGGGTTTGGGGAGGGGAGCACATTGGTTCCGTCCGCTGTCAAGGTGGTAGTGTGGTTCTCTAGTTTGCCTTGTACTAAGTGCTTGCTAAGTGCGTAAAGGCGGTGGAGTCCTGGGAGGTTGGGGTGGGTTTCTGATAGGGCTTGTGGTGGGCCCAGAGCATGGTGTTGGGGGAGGAAGCGGAGTCGTATGGCGTATCACAGGGATAGGTAGTCCAGGTACGCCTCTATTGACGGGAGTTGTGATAGTGTGATGAGGTTTGTCGTTCTGGTGTTGAGGGGGAGTCCTGTAATCCATTGGGCGACTGAGTTGTAGGTGGTATGTAAGGTTGCAGTGATCATCGGGGTGCCCGTCCACCATGCTGGTGATGCCCAGAACATTGTGGGGAGGATTGCCGTCATTGCCAGGTGGTGGGCGACATGTGCGGGGATGCTCCGTGAGCGGTGTCGTAGGAATTTGAGGCTGCCGAGGGCCCGGTTGCCCTTGGCCGCTGCCATGGTGGCATGGTGTAGGAAGCTGAGTGATTCATCGATGTGCACTCCTAGGTACTTGATTTGTCATGTGGCCACAATGGTGTTGTTGTTGATTCTGAGAGGGGGGTGTATGCTAAGGCTCCTGTTCTTATCTTTGCTGGTGAGAGGGACACAATAGAGCAGTTTGGTCTTGGGTGGTGCGAAGGTTAGTCCAAGGTGGACTCCCCTGCTGAGGTGTTCTTCAGTCCTTTCTTCGAGGAGTGTGTTGGCTCTGGTGATTGTTGTCGACATTTGGACCATGCATACGTCGTCTACATCGGATGTGTCGATCGCGTCGTGGGGTTGATGGGTCCTCGCCAGCATGGCATTGCTGTAGATGAGGAACAGGGCTGGGGAGACTGGGAATCCCTGGAGCAGCCCACACCTGTATGGTTGGGGCTGTCCTGATTGTTGGTCAAAGCCGAAGGTGATTTTCGGGTCAGTGTTGAAGTGTGACACTGGGGTTGTTTCGTAACCGGAGTGCGGGGGAGAATCAAGGGTGATCAGGCTACTTTCGATAATTCACAATGGAATAATCTTAGATCTTGTTTGTGGGTTCGGTGGGTAGTGTTGGTGAGGATGTTTGTGCTGGTTTCTCCCCTGTTTCCGAGAGAAACCTCTTTCTTTTTATGGTGGAGGCCGTAGCGTGAGATCTGATGAACCAGCGTGAGCGCTGGTGACTCGGGCTTGGATTACCCCGAGGTGCGGGGACCCCGTGGGTGATTCATTGGTCATAGCAGGGTGTAGATAAGGGGAGATGAGGTTTCCATGCACCTTGCGGCACCCTAGGCTCAGAGTCCTCCATCCCTCCCTGAGGCGAGAGCTCCCTGGGGAGCCACGTACTGCATGAGGGCCATGCAGTCGTGCGGGGTCTAAGTTCTAGAGCCTGTCGATCACCCTGAGGTGACGCAATCTCCCTCTGGAAAGAGATCCGTTCGTTTGCACTTCACCCCCTCATCGCCGGAGTTAGCCTAGGTCCGGTTTTCTCGGCTGACAGCTAATCTCCGTCTCCTCGATCTCCTACCTAGACTCTCTGACATCATTATCTGTGCTTCAGAGAGCCACTGGGGCTTTTCCTGAAGGCCGGTGATGAGTCTCCCTTGCTACGTACTCTAGCTGATTACTAAGGTGTAACACTACCTCCCCTCTCCCTCAGCCTCGTCCCGAGTGCTTAACTATCTTTGAGTAGCCCCTCTCTTCTTGATCGTATGATTCTTTCAACGCTGAGTTCCCTTCAACGTCACGGACTGCAGTCCTCCACCCCTGCAGCCCTCCCAGCCACCGGATCAGGGCATCATTCTCTGTAATCCGTCGGAATGGCTGGGCCCTCTGAGTAGGCCGGTGCGTACTCATACTGTCGATGTCTCCCTCCGGTCCGCCGTGTTCGTGAAGACGAGCGTACCAGTTTTCCCAGTGCGCATCCTGTCGGCCTTCGGCTGGGGTACGTGAAAGGAGTGACCAAGCCCGAGCAAGCCGAACGAGCCAATGATGTACACACAGAGGTGTCCGTCGGCCGCCAGGGTCCGCCGCCTGCTGGTGGGCCCGTCTTCCATGGTCTTTTAACCCGTACGGGGTTCGTTCGTCGTTTGGCTGGGTCGGGTACTCGCGGACAGGAGCATATGACGCTTTTCCGGGTCTGGGACACGTGGAACGAGTGACCTTCTCGACTCGGGGTTCGTGCCCAGGCGCCCTTCTTGCCCTCGTAGGTATACATACAGAGGTGTGCCGTACCGAGCGCCTACGGCTTTCGTCCGATCGAGTCCGACGCAACCTTACGACGGGTGTGCCGGAGCTTTGGTGCCCGAGAAGCGGGTTCTTTTGGTGGCTCTTCTTCGTTTGTCAGGTTCCGAGGTCGTGAAGGGGTGAACAGGCTTGTGAGTTGGATTGTCGGGCGAAGGCGGCGCGCTGGGCGTCGTCTTTCTTCGTTGTCTATCCTGCACGGTCTCAGCGCTTGATTCCGTCGGACCCGTTTGTTCGCGGTGGGACTATGCTTGGGTGAGCCGGTAGTCTTTCGGTGCATCGGGATCCCGCCGGTGAAATTCCCGAAGCCTTTCTCGGCCTCCTTCCGAGAAGTTGTCGTATGGTTCTTCCGTCCAGTCTTTCCTCTCTGGATAGTCGAGCCATTTGACGAGATATAAGATACGCCTACCGCTTTTCCGGGATGACATTACTTCTTCAACGTCGTATTCCTCGGATTGCTCGATGT
>Ga0307508_10001137_pt1 | contig 30648 bp, 26 predicted proteins | sample 9_EM_MG_FD_203089 | JGI IMG/M metagenome (GOLD analysis project Ga0307508, IMG submission 203089) | Populus trichocarpa ectomycorrhiza microbial communities from riparian zone in the Pacific Northwest, United States - 9_EM | ecosystem: Host-associated > Plants > Roots > Unclassified | place...
CGGCCACAACCCGTACGACCGGGCGCTGTGCGACCTGATTGGGGAGTTGTCGACCCGCAGCGAGCCGTTCCGCACCTGGTGGGCCGCGCACGACGTGCGGGAGCACCGCAGCGGCGTCAAGCACCTGCACCACCCGGTCGTCGGCGACCTGACGCTGGCGTATGAGGCCTTGGAGCTCACCGCCGACGCGGGGCTACGGCTCAACGCGTACAGCGCCGAGCCCGGCTCCGCGTCGCAGGACGCCCTGGACCTGCTCGCCAGCTGGACCGCGACCGCGTACCAGGAGCCGGCTGCCCAACCGGCCGAGTGAGTCTCGGCGCCGGTTCAGCCCATCGCCCGGAGGACGTTCGCGGTGTAGCCGCACAACGTCGAGAGGCCGATCAGGCTTCCGTCCTTCTCGACCCGGTCGAACTGCGCGCCGCGTAGAACGCCGCCGCCGTCTCGATGTGCTTGAAGCGCTGGTCGCCGGGCTCGTACATGCTCGCGAAGATGCGGGCGACGTCGTCGCGGTTCCAGGCGAGCCACGCTATCGCGCGCGGGAGGCCCGGCTCAGCACCGCGGCCTTGGCCAGCAACTCGGCCCGTTCCGCCGCCGGATCGGAGTCCCAGGTGATGCCGCCGCCGGCGCCGTAGACCGCGGTGGCCGACTCCCGGTCGACCACCACCGTGCGGATGGCGACGTTGAAGCGCGCCCGGTACGGCGCGCCCGGCGGGGCGACGATCCCGATGGCGCCGCAGTACACGCCGCGCGGACCGGCCTCGAGGTCGCGGATGAGCTGCATGCTGCGCGCCTTGGGGGCGCCGGTGACCGAGCCGCACGGGAACAGGGCCCGGAAGACGTCCACCAGGCCGGCGTCGGGGCTGATCCGGGCGGTGATCTCCGAGGTCAGCTGCCAGACGGTCGGGTAACGCTCGAGCGCGAACAGCTCCGTCACGTCGACGGTGCCCACCCGCGCCACCCGGGCGAGGTCGTTGCGCAGCAGGTCGACGATCATGAGGTTCTCGGCCTGCTCCTTCGGGCTGGCCCGCAGCGACCGGGCGCGCTCGCCGTCCTCGCGCGGGTCGCGGCCGCGCGCGGCGGTGCCCTTCATCGGCCGGGTGCGCAGCCGGTCCCCGGCCCACTCGAAGAACAGCTCGGGACTCGCGCTGGCGATCACGAACCGGCCCAGGTCCAGGTAGGCGTTGTAGCGGCCGCGCTGCGCGGCCGCGAGACCCGCATAGAGCGCGGCGGGGTCGCCGGCGAAACTCGCGCGCAGTCGGTCGGTCAGGTTGGTCTGGTACGTGTCGCCGGCCGCGATGTGCTCCCGGACCCGGCCGACCGCCCGGGCGTGGTCCAGCGCGGTCCAGTTCGGCGTCCACCGCGTCTGCGCCCGGTCCGTGCCGGGCGTCGGGACGGGCGCCGTCTCAATCGGTCCGGCGCAGAGCCCGAACCAGGCCGGCGGCGGATCGTCCGGCGCCGGCGGCGCGGTGGCCAGCGCGGGGTCCAGCCCCGGCGCGGCCTCGTAGGAGACATACCCGAAGGCCCAGGCGCCTGCGGCGGTCGCCCGTTCCACCTCGGCGAGCACGGACGCCACGTCGCCGGGCCGGCCGGCCTCGAGGATCCGGTACGGCGGCGGGAAGGCGAGCCCGCGCCCCGCGTCGAGGTCGTCGAACCTGGCCCAGGGCGTCGCCGTCGTCATGTCCGGTCCCCTCGGTGCGCTCGGCTCTCGACGCGCAATTGTGACCGGGCGGTTCCTCGAACGGCGTCGAAACGAGGCGGCCGAGCCCATGATGTGCGTCATGCCGGCGGCCGCAGTGTAACGAACCGCACAGCACGGGTCCTGAGTCGGCCGGTGACCGTCAGCTCTTCGACACCTGGTTGCCTACCTCGCGCTTTCCCGCGGCCCGGACGACGGCCGCCGCCGGCCGCGCCGGGCCGATACGGATGATCTTGTGTTGACCGAAAGTACTAACGCTAAAAGGGTGTTCCCGCCACGAATAGGCGATGAATTCCGGGAAATCCCTATGCGGCCGCCGGCCGGCTGATCTTCTCGTTTTCGCAAGGCCCGATCGACGAGAGGAAAGCAAATGAACGGCATCACGCGTTTACTCGCCATCACCGGTATCGGCTTGGCGGCCGGGGCGTCCATCGGCGCGGGGACGGCTCAGGCCGCCACCGGCGCCGGGCACGACGGAACGCACCGCGTCGCGGCGCGGGCCGGCGCGCACTGGAACGACGACAACGACATCGCCGGCTACTTCGACTCGCCGATCCTCTGCGAGCGGGTCGGCCGTATCGGCGAGCTGCGGGACCGGTGGGACGGCTACAACTGCTACCCGATCCGGTTCGGCTTCCACCGCGGCGCCTGGGCGCTCGAGGTGTCCTACGGGGACGACCGGGGCGGCGACGGCTTCCGGCCGGACTGCCCGCCGCGCCACGGCTTCGAGGACCACTTCCACGGCGGCGACTTCGAGCAGGGCTTCGGTCACCGGGCGTTCGTCTGACCCCAGGCAGGTGACACCGTACGGGTCGCGTCCGTCCACCCCGGACGCGACCCGTACGTCTGCGTCGGCCGCAGCCCTTACGCCGCCACCTGTAGTCGACCCGCCGCCCTTACGTCGCCTTTCCGTCGCCCGTCAGCGCGTCAAATCCGAAAGGGCGGTGCCTTTTCGACATTCGATTCCTCCGGCTTTCCGCCGGGAGTGGAACAACTCGGATATGGCCGACTTGTTTGCCTGGGGCGCTTGCGTCCGTATTCGCTCCGGCCGCGTTGGCGTGATCTGTTGGCTCCCGTCGGTACGGTCTCGAGTGTGAGTGAACGAAACCGGCCCCATCCACCCGGGGCGCCGTCCGGCGACGTGCCGGCGGACGGCGCCGACCATCACCAGTGGATGCGCCGCGCCGGTGAGTTGGCGGCGCGCTGTCCCGTGTCGATGAGCGCGTTCGCGGTCGGCGCGGTCATCGTCGACCGGGGCGGCCTGGTGATCGCCGAGGGCTATTCCCGCGACGGCGACCCGCACGTGCACGCCGAGGAGTCCGCGCTGCGTAGGGCCGAGGGCGACCAACGGCTGGCGACGGCGACGCTCTACACCACGCTGGAGCCCTGCACGAAGCGCGCGAGCCGGCCCGGGACCACCTGCACCGGCCTGATCATTGCGGCCCGGATTCCCCGCGTGGTGATCGCCTGGCGCGAGCCGGACATCTTCGTGACCTGCGAGGGCATCGCGCGCCTGACGGCCGCCGGCGTCGAGGTGATCGAGCTGCCCGAATTCGCGGCAACCGCCCGCGCCGCCAACGCCCACCTCAACCCGCCGCGCGGCTGACGCGCTGACGGCGCCCTCCGCCCGCTGCCGGCACGTTGCGGCTCTGGCCGTCCTTCCACACGAAGAATCTTAACTTCTGGCCTTGCAAAGTTTAGAAAATTAAGTCCATACTTGAGAAAGTTAAGGGGGAGCCATGGAGTGGCAGGAACTCACGAAACTGACCCAGGGGCAGTCGCTCGTCGTCGAGCGGGTGCGGCTCGCGGACACGGGCGTGGCCGTCGAGGGCGCCTTCGAGCTTCCTCAGCTGGCCGAGCTCAGCGTCGAGGACCAGGTGTTCGTCACCGCCTTCGTGCGCTGCCACGGCTCCATCAAGGAGATGGAGCGGATCTTCGGGATCAGTTACCCCACGGTGAAGAACCGGCTCAACCGCATCGCGAACAGCCTGGAGTTCGTCGACACCGATCCGGCCCCCTCGCGCTCCGAGGTGATCGATCGCCTCAGGCGTGGCGAGATCACGGCGCCGGAAGCGATCCAGAAACTGGAGGCAATGCCATGATCCCGTGCCTGGCCATGGTTCGGGTGGGCGGCCACGGCCGCCGCGCCCTTCGGCTCTGGCTGCCGCTGTTCCTGCTCTGGCCGCTGCTGCTGCCGTTCGCCATGGTGCTCGCGGTCGCGAGTCTGATCGCGGCGCGGACGTACGGCATCGCCGCGGCAGGGGTCCTGCGCACCGCCTGGCAGTTGGCCAGCGGATCGCGGGGCATGCGCCTCGAGGTCGACACCCCCGAGGTCGCGTTCCAGGTCCGGTTCATCTAGTTCCCGTTCGTTCTCGTACGGAAAGGACAAACCATGACCGACAACCGCATGCACGTGCTGCAGATGCTCGCCGCCGGTGACGTCAGCGCCGAGGAGGCCGACCGCCTCATCGCCGCGCTCGACAAGGAGTCCGCCGCGCCGGCCGACCGCGCCGCCCAGGCCGCCGTGGGTAACCCGCGGTACCTGCGCATCTTCGTCGAGGAGGAGCAGGGGGTCGCCGGCGACGGGCCGACGAAGGTGAACATCCGCGTTCCGCTCCAGCTGCTTCGCGCCGGGGTCCGGCTGGCCAGCCTGATTCCCGACGGCGCGAAGGACCAGATCAACGAGGCGCTCCGCAAGAAGGGCGTGCCGATCGACGTCACCCAGCTCAGGCCCGAGGACCTCGACGAACTGGTGGTGCACCTGGCCGACCTCACCATCGACGTCGAAGAGAAGGACACCAAGGTGAGGATCTTCGCCGAATAGACGCCGGGCAACAGGTCTCCCGGGGTTGCCGACCGTCACGCCGCCCCCGCTGCGGGCGGTGGTGACCGCCTCGCTCTGCGCGGGTGGGACCGCCGGCTGTCTCCGGTGACCAGCCGCTCGCGGTCGAACAGCGCGGCGGTGAGACGCCAGCCGAGCGCGTCGAGGGCCAGCAACGCCGCCGCGGCGACCAGGGCGAGGCCGAGCGTCGCGTGGACGATGTCGTAGGCGACGAGCGTCGTCGCCGCGACCGAGGGGAGGCTCGCGAGCATGCCGAGTTGCTGCGCGACGCGGACGTCGCCCGACCGCGTTGAGATCGCCATGCCGAGCCAGATGGACCAGGTGGCGAGCAGTGGCGCGAAGAGCACCTGGGCGACCAGTGGCGGGGGCCGCAGCAGCGCCGCCGCCACGGCCGGCCGCGCGAACAGCTCCACGCTCGCGAGCACGGCGGCGTAGACCGCGTAGGAGACGGCCAGCGACGGGACGAGGGCCGCGAGCGCCTTGCCGAGCAGGAACTCCTCGCGCCGCAGCGGCGTCGTGAGCAGCGGTTCGAGCGTTCCCTGCTGGCGCTCGCCGACCACCGCGTACGCGACGACCACCGCCGGCACGACGGCCGGGATGCCGAGCAGGTAAAGCAGCGGCCGGCCGCCGTGCAGCGCGCTCGCCGAGGACGCCGGCAGGGCGAAGATGTTGATCAGCGGGGGGAGGACGAAGATCAGCGGGATGACCGCCATCGCCGAGACGATCGAGCCGTTGCGCCGGTACTCCCGCAGTTCCTTGCGGACGACGGCGCCGACGCGCCGCCTGCTCACCGTCATGGCCGGCTCGCCTGGTCGTCGCGCTCGATCAGCTCGAGGTAGACGTCCTCGAGCGAGTGGCGCGACTGGTTGATCGACAGCACGTCGGCGCCGGCGGCCACGAGGGCCCGGGCGGCGGCGGGCGCGGCGACCCGGGCGTCGGACACCGCCAGCACATACGACCCGGGCGCGTCCTGCCGCCAGCCGCCCGTGGCCGGGAGGCCGGCGAAGACGCTCGCCGGCTCGGCCAGCGGGTCGCGGGTGGTGACCGTGAGCGACGTGGCGAACAGCCGCTCGCGGAGCTCGTCGGGCCGGCCGATCGTGCGCAACGTCGTACTCATGATGGCGACCCGGCCGCAGAGGCGCTCGGCCTCCTCGAGGCGGTGCGTGGTCAGGAAGATCGTCACACCGCCGCTGCTGAGCGTGCCGATCAACTCGTGCACGTCCCGGGTGGCGACCGGGTCGAGGCCGGCGGTCGGCTCGTCGAGGAACAGCACCTCGGGGTCGCCGAGCAGCGCCCTCGCCAGCGCGACCCGCTGGCGCAGACCCTTGGACAGCGTGCCGCAGGCGTCGTGGGCGCGCCCGGTCAGGTGGACGGCCCGCAGGGCGCGGTCGATGCGCTCGCCGGGGTCGGGCGTCTCGTAGAGGCCGGCGAAGCACTCCAGATTTTCGGTCACGCTCAGCCGCGGGTAGAGGCCCGGCGACTCGGGCATGATCGCGATCCGCCGGCGGATCTCCACCCCGTTCGCCGGGGTGAGCGGGAGCCCGGCCACCGTCGCCGAGCCGGAGGTCGGTCGCAGGACGGTGCCCAGGGTACGCACTGTCGTCGTCTTGCCGGCGCCGTTCGGCCTGAGGAACCCGAACACCTCGCCGCGGGCGACGCTGAACGACACGTCGGCGACCGCGGTCCGCCCGCCGAACTCCTTGGTCAGGTGGCTGACCTCGATCGCCGGTGTCATGCGTCCCACCTCCATGGCCCGCTGGAAAGGCGGCCCACTGGAAAAATAGATATCAGTATGCTATAAAGGCGTTATCAGCTTCGTCAAGTGGAGGAACAAGTGGAGGAGCCGATGGTGACCCAGGACGCCGCGGCGGGCCCGCAGGCGCCGGACCGGCGGGTGCCCGAGCGCGAGGCGTGGACGGCGCCCGGCGTGCCGGTCCTGGTGCTCGGCGTCGGGCTGCTGCTCGCCGGGTGCGCGCTCGTGATCCTCGGCCTCGCGGCGGGCCGCGGCGCCGGCCGCGTGGCGCTCTTCGTGGCCGGTGTGGCCCTGCTCATCGCCGGTCAGCTGGCCGTTCGCGGCCTGACGCCGGTCGTCGCGGGGCAGGCGCGCGTGGTCCAGCTCTTCGGGCGGTACCGAGGCACGGTCCGCGACCCCGGCCTGCGCTGGGTGAACCCGTTCGCCCGCCGGCTGACGGTGTCCACCCGGATCCGCAACCAGGAGTCGGCGCAGGCCAAGGTCAACGACGCCGACGGCAATCCGATCGAGATCGCCGCCGTGGTCGTCTGGCACGTGCGAGACACCGCCGCCGCCCTCTATTCGGTCGACGACTTCATGCAGTTCGTGACGATCCAGACCGAGACCGCTGTCCGGCACATCGCCTCCGTCTATCCCTACGACAGCCGGGGCAGCGGGGCGGTGTCGCTGCGCGACAACGCCGAGGAGATCACCCGGCAGCTGTCGGTCGAGGTTGCCGCCCGGGTCGAGCCGGCCGGGGTGCGGGTCATCGAGTCGCGCCTCACCCGGCTCTCGTACGCACCGGAGATCGCCCAGGCGATGCTGCGGCAGCAGCAGGCCGACGCGGTCGTCGGGGCCCGCCGGCGGATCGTCGAGGGCGCGGTCGGCATGGTCCAGCTCGCCCTGGAGCGGCTGCAGGAAGAGGCCGTCGTCGAGCTGGACGAGGAGCGCAAGGCCACGATGGTGTCCAACCTGCTCGTCGTGCTGTGCAGCGAGCAGGCCACCCAGCCGGTCGTCAACGCCGGCTCCCTGTACCAGTGACGGCGGGCGCGGTACCGCGGTGACTGAGCGCAAGGGCGTGCTGCTGCGGTTGGATCCCGCCGTCCACGAGGCCCTGGCCCGGTGGGCCGCCGACGAGTTGCGCAGCACGAACGCCCAGATCGAGTTCCTGCTGCGCCGGGCTCTCGCCGACGCGGGCCGGCTGCCCGGCCACACCCGGCCGATGCGCCTGCGCGGTCGCCCGCCGGCCGGCGGCCCGGCGGGACCCGGCGACCCGGACCAAGGCGCGGCGCAGGCCGAGGACCGCGGTGCGGCGCAGCCTGTGGACCGGGACGCGGCGGAGGCCGAGGACCGGTCCGGTTGACGGGGGCCAGGTCGACGGCGGCGGGCCGGCGCTCGGTCTCGGCCAGGCGGGCCCAGCACCAGGACTCGCGGTCGGGGCGGGTTCGGGGTGCAGCGGCATCTCGTCGGTGCACATCACGCCCGCGTCGTAGGCGAGCTTGAGTGACTCCTCTTTGGAGGTAACGCTCGGCATCCCGAACGAGTAGTCGTACAGCTGGAAGAGCCGGGGCGACGACCGCGGGGCCGCCGGCGCCCGCACAGACCTGGTACTCGTCCTCGGGCGTGCCGATCTCGTTGTCGCGGCACATGCGCACCAGGGCGTTGTACCGTTGCACACCACGCAGGGTGACCGGGTCGGAGGCGTGGATCCACAGCCCGTGATCGCCGGGTGTCCAGATGACGGTGCGGAAGCGCTGCGCAACAGCCGCAACGCCCACTCGACCTGGTCGAAGATCTCGCCGACGTCGCCGGCGACGATGAGCCAGTCGTCGGACTCGGGGCGGATGCCGTCCAGGACGCGGCGGTTCTCCGCATAGGACACATGCAGGTCGCTGACCCCAAACAGTGATCCCGGCGCCGGGCCGTTGTGCCAGCCGCCGCGCCCGTCCCGCCGGACTCACGGCCGACGTGCTTTGAGCCCGATGCGCCCTCGGAAAGATTGCTTTGCGGTAAATCCTGGCGTTGGGGTGTTGACCAAAAGGGTCGGACGGTTGATCCTTTGGCGGCGCCGCTGGTTCATACCTGTGGCGTACTCGCGTGGCGGCGTGTGATTTTGACAGATTTCGAAGCGGCAGGGAGTTGAGACTGGTGAGTTCGGCACGACGCCACACGACGAAGGACCGGCACGCCTCGGGCGTGACATCGCGCCGTAACGTACCCGCTGCATCCTGACCAATTCATTGTTTATCTATCCGCTTGCGGCCACATCGGCCCAGCGGACGGCCAGTGCGACCTCGCCCATCTAACCGGCACATCATCACCGGGAGACGTGGAACTGGTGCCCTGGTTCACCGCCAGTGTGCTGGCTCTGCGGGGAGCGCCACGCCGTTAGTCGACCTAAGGAGAGGAACGCGTGTCCGCACGAGGGCGTTCGGCCGCTGACCCGATGATCGCCGCGCACCGAGCGCCGGAAGGGGTGGCCGGGTGAGTACTCTCGCCGAGCCCCAAGCCGGGCCCGCCGCCGACAGCGCGCCAGCGCCGGTCGTGCGGACCGGCGGTCCGATCCGGCGGCGCATTGTCCGCACCCTGGCGCTGCCGGTCGCGGCCGCGCTCGTGCTGCTGGCCGTCGTCACGGTCATCGAGATCGACGACTACCGGTCGGCGGCCGCCACGGCCCGCGCCGTCACGATCGACCTTGCGGTGCAGGGTCTGGTCCAGGAACTCCAGACCGAGCGTGGCCTCACCGCCGGCCTGCTCGGCGGCAACGGCGGCTTCAAGGCCGAGATCGCCCCGGCGCGCAAGCGGGTCGACGACCAGCGCGCCGCGGTCGAGAAGCTGATCGCCTCCGGCGGCACTGTCGAGAACCGGGTCGCCGCGGCCGTGCGCCAGCTCGACGGCCTCGCCGGCGTGCGGGCGGGCACCGACACCGGCTCCGGCGCGCGGGCCCAGACGTTCGCGTTCTACACCGGACGCATCGCCGACCTCAGCCACCTCGACTTCGGCCTCGAGGGCAGCAGCGACACGGCCCTGCGCCGCAACGTCGCCGCGCTGCAGGCCCTCAGCGACGTCAAGGAGGCGACCGCGCAGGAACGGGCCTTCCTCAACGGCGTCTTCTCCGCCAGCGGCTTCCGTACCGGCGAGTTCCTCCAGTTCGTCACCATGCGCTCGGCCAAGGACGCGGCCATGGCCTCGTTCACGCGGTACGTGACGCCCGCCGAGCAGACCGCGACCAACTACGTGCTCGGCACCGGCGCCGCACGTGAGGCCGCCTTCTTCGAGCAGGTCGCGCTCGGTTCCGGCGACGGACGTTACCTGCAGGTCAACCCGCAGTCCTGGTGGTCGGCGCTGACCACGGAGCTCGACGACATGCTCAGCCTCGAGCACTACATCGGCTCGGTCATCCAGGCTCGCGCGGCGACCCTGCAGGACGGCGCCACGCTGCGCATGGCCACGCTGCTCGGCGCGGTTCTGCTCAGCTTCATCGGCTCGATCTACCTGGCCACGATCGCGTCGCGATCGGTCGCTCGGCCGCTGGTGAACCTCGCCGAGGAGGCCAACCTGCTGGCCGGCGTGCAGCTGCCCGAGGCGGTCCGCCGGGCGACGGCCGGCGAGGACGGGAGCCCGCCGCTCCCGGTGCGCGTGGCCCGCGGCGCCAGCGACGAGGTCCGGCTTGTGGCGGACGCGTTCGACCGGGTGCAGGCCACCGCGTACGCGTTGGCCACCGAGCAGGCGTCGCTGCGCCGCAGCAGCGCCGAGTCGCTGGCCAACCTCGGCCGCCGCAACCAGAACCTGCTGCGCCGCCAGTTGGGCTTCATCACCCGGCTCGAACGGGAAGAGTCGAACCCCACCGGGCTGGCGAACCTGTTCGAACTCGACCACCTGGCCACCCGCATGCGGCGGAACGCGGAGAGCCTGCTCGTGCTCGTCGGCGCCGCCAGCCCGCGCCAGTGGTCGGAGCCGCTGCCGGTGTCCGACGTCATCCGAGCCGCGGTGTCCGAAGTGGAGGAGTACCGGCGGGTGACGCTGCGCCGGGTGGACGACACCCTGGTCGCCGGCGGCGTCGTCACCGGCATCGCGCACATGCTGGCCGAGCTCATCGAGAACGGCCTGGCCTTCTCGCCGCCGGACGTCGACGTCGAGATCCACGGCCGCCTCCTCGGCGACACCTACCTGATCGCCATCAGCGACCAGGGCATCGGCCTGAGCCCCGCCGAGCTGGAGCGGGCCAACCAGCGCCTGCGCGGCGAGGGCGACTTCATCACGGCGCCGGCCCGCTTCCTGGGCCACTACGTGGTCGGCCGGCTCGCCGTCGACATGGGCATCAGCGTCCAGCTCACCCCGTCGCCGGTGACCGGGGTGACCGCCCGGATCACCCTGCCGGCCTCCATCCTGGCCTCGCCGCAGGCGGTCACGGCGCCGCCCGCGCAGGGTCAGCGGGCCGCCGAGGTCGCGGCCCCGCCGGCGCCGGTCGCCCCGGGACGCGAGCTGGCCGAGTTCGAGCAGCCCGGGTTCGAGTCGGCCGGGTTCCGGCCGCTGCGGCTTCCCCCGGCCGGGGCGCGGCCGTCGCCCGCGATGGAGCGGCGCGAGCGGCCCACCTCGGTCGAGTACGTGGTGGTGGAGGGAAGCCCGGTCATTCCGGGGCAACGGGCGGGCTCGGAGCCGGGGACGACCAACGGTGCGGCGCTTTCGCCGTACGAGAGGATGCCCGCGAGTTCCTCCTCGCCCGCGCCCGACACGTTGATCTTCGAAGCGGTGACCGACGACACCGAGCGCACCCCCAACGGGTTGCGCAAGCGCAGCCCGCGGCAGCGCCGGACGGCGGGCGCCGAGTCCCGCACGCCGGCCTCCGTGCCGGCAGGACCGGGCGAGCGCCCGGCGCCGGTCAGCGCCTCGCCGGATGCCGTCCGGGCACGGCTGACCGCCTTCCGTGAGGGCATGCAGCGCGGCAGCGGTGACACCGCCGACCGAGCGTGATCGTTCCCCCTTCCTGGCCCCCAGCGCAGTAACTCGAAAGAAGCGACCATGAGCGTGGATACGTCGGCTGACCGGCACCAATTCAACTGGCTGCTCGGTAACTTCGTGCACCAGACGGACGGCGTCCGCGACGCCGTGGCGGTCTCCTCGGACGGACTGCTGATCGCCAGCTCCGACGGCCTGAACCGGGCCGAGGCGGACCAGCTGGCCGCCATCGTGTCGAGCCTCGCGAGCCTCGCCCGCAGCGCCTCGCGCCGCTACGACTTCGACGGCCTGAAGCTGATCATGATCGAGATGCGGCGTGGGTTCCTGCTCGTGTCGGTGATCGACGGCGGAAGCTGCCTCGGCGTGGTGGCGGGCGGCGAAAGCGACCTGGGTCTCGTGGGTTACGAGATCTCGCTGCTCGCCGAGCGGTTCGGGGGCCTGCTAACCCCGGCGCTGATCGCAGAGTCCCGACAATACCTGCGGCGATGACGGACACGCCGCGGGGACCGGATCCCCGCATGATCCCGTACGCCGGGCACGCCATGCCCGCCCGGCCGTCGCCGTCGTCCTGGAGTGGGGAACGGGTCGGGCTGCATTCCGGAGCGGACGAGGACCCGGTGGTGCGCCCGTTCATGCTCACCGGCGGGCGGACCCGGCCGCTGCGTGACGGGCTGCGGATCGAGACGCTGCTGCGGGCCGCACCGGCCGCGTTGTCGGCGCCGCTGCGGTTCGAGTCCCGGCGCATCATCGAGCTGTGTCAGGCGCCGATGTCGGTGGCCGACCTGGCGGTCGCGCTGCGCGCGCCGCTCGGCGTGATCCGGGTGATCGTCGGTGACCTGATCACCGACGGCTACCTGGCGGTCGAGGAACAGCTCAGCGAACTTCCCACTTCCTTGATCGAAAGGATCAGAGATCGTGTCCGGGCGCTCTAGCGGCACCACGATGCTGCCGCCGGTCGCCGTCAAGATCGTCATCAGCGGCGGTTTCGGCGTCGGCAAGACCACCTTCGTCGGCGCCATCTCGGAGATCGAGCCGCTGGTGACCGAGGCCGAGATGACCGAGCGTTCGATCGGCATCGACGACACCTCTGCGGTCACGGCGAAGACCACGACCACCGTGGCGCTCGACTTCGGCCGGATCACGCTCGACGACGCGCTGCTGCTGTACCTGTTCGGCACGCCCGGGCAGGACCGGTTCGCGTTTCTCTGGGACGACCTGGTCGACGGCGCGCTCGGGGCGATCGTGCTGGTCGACACCCGCCGCATCGAGGACTGCTTCCCGGCCATCGACTACTTCGAGGAGCACGAGATCCCGTTCATCGTCGGCGTGAACGCCTTCGACTACTCGCGCCGGTTCGACCTGGAGGAGGTCCGTGACGCGCTCGGCCTCGATCCGGATGTGCCGATGGTCGATTGCGACGCGCGGGACCGCGAGTCGGTGAAGAACGTCCTGGTCGCGCTGACCGAGCGGGTGCTTGCCAGGCGGCTGGGCAAGGAGCGGGCGGAGTCGGCGTGGTGAAAGGACGAAACGGCATGCGAGTAACGGTCATCGCCCGGGCCACCACGGCGCTGGCCGCCGTCGTGGCGCTCGCGGGTTGCAGCGCCACGACCACGGCGATCTCGGCGCCGCCCGGCGTGCCGCACGCCACGTGCGGGACGGTCACGATCGCGGTCAACCCCTGGGTGGGGTACGCGGCGAACGTGGCGGTCGTCAGTTACCTGCTCAAGCAGAAGCTGGGCTGCAAGGTGGTCGAGAAGGACCTCACCGAGACCGCCTCCTGGGAGGGCATCGCCGACGGCAGCGTCGACGCGATCCTGGAGGACTGGGGCCACGACGACCTCAAGAAGAAGTACATCGACGACCAGAAGGTCGCCGTCGAGCTCGGCCTCACCGGCAACAAGGGCATCATCGGCTGGTACGTCCCGCCGTGGATGGCCAAGGCATATCCGGACATCAAGGACTACAAGAACCTCAACAAGTACGCCTCGCTCTTCGCCTCCAGCACGTCGCACGGCAAGGGACAGTTCCTCGGCGGCGACCCCTCCTTCGTCACCAACGACGCCATCCTGATCAAGAACCTCAAGCTCAACTACACCGTGTCGTACGCGGGCAGCGAGGACAAGCTGATCGCGGCGTTCCGCGCGGCGGAGACCGACCAGAAGCCGATGATCGGCTACTTCTACGAGCCGCAGTGGCTGCTGTCGGAGATCAAGCTGGTGCACATCCCGCTGCCGCTGTACCGCCCGGGATGCGACTCCGATCCGAAGACTCTCGCCTGCGACTACCAGCCGTACGACCTCGACAAGATCGGGCGCAAGCAGTTCGTCGACTCGGGCAGCCCGGCCGCCGAGCTGATCAGGAACTTCACCTGGAGCAACGACAACCAGAACGCGGTCGCCCGGGACATCACGGTCAACAAGCAGACCCGCGACCAGGCCGCCAAGCACTGGCTCGACGCCAACCAGGACATCTGGGAGAAGTGGATGCCGGCGCAGTAGTTCGTCCGGAAACTGATGGGCTCCGATCGCATCGGGGCCCATCAGTTTTTTATCAGGGCGGCCGGCTCCTTGACAGGAGTAACTTAATCAACTTAATTATGTTCCGTGAGGTCGAGCGCTCCCGCTCCGTCGGAAGGGACGTTGCGGTGCGACCGCGCATCCGCGCATCGCCGCGCCACCGCGGTGATCCGACCGAGGGAACCGCTGATGCCAACTTCCACCCGGCGCCCCGCCCAGCTCCGCGGGATGGTCGCGGCGACCGCAACCGTGACCGCGCTCGCGCTGACCGCCTGCTCGGGGGGCGCTTCCACGACAACCAACGCGGCGAACGGCGCGAACAGCTCCATCACCATCTCGGGCACCACGGGAACGGTGACCGAGAACTGGAATCCGTTCTCGCCGACCGCGCTCCAGCCGACGCTGGGGATCATTTACGAGCCGTTGTTCTACTACAACCTGGCCACCGGCGCCGCGCCGCAGCCGATGCTGGCGACCGCCTCCTCGTGGAGCGCCGACGGCAAGCAGCTGAAGATCACCACGCGGGACGGCGTGAAGTGGTCCGACGGGCAGGCCTTCACGGCCGACGACGTCGCGTACACGTTCGACCTGATCAGCAAGACGCCGGCGATCAACGCCTCGGGCATCAAGTTCACGTCCGCGGTCGCCACCGACCCGCACACCGTGGTGCTGACCTTCCCCGACAAGCAGTTCCTGGCGGAGCCCAACCTGCTCGGCAACACCCCGATCATCCCCAAGCACATCTGGAGCGCCGTCAGCGATCCGGCCAAGACCACCAACGAGAATCCGATCGGCACCGGACCGTACAAGAAGAAGTCCTTCTCCCCGCAGACCTACGTGATCGAGAAGAACCCGACCTACTGGCAGGCCGGGAAGCCTCAGATCCAGACCGTCCGCTACATCTCGCTGGCCAGCGCCGACGCCGCGAGCGCCGCGCTGACCAGCGGACAGCTCGACTGGATGAGCGCGTTCATCCCGAGCCTCGACAAGATCATCAAAAACCAGAAGGACCTGACGTACGTCAACACGCCGTCCCTGACCACGTCGATCTACACCTGTTCGAACGCGGCGCTGGGCTGCAAAGGCCCGCAGACCGACGTGGCCGTCCGCCAGGCGATGTACTGGGCGATCAACCGCGACCAGCTGAACAAGCTCGCCGGCAGCGGGTTCGCAGGCACCGCCTCGCCGACGATGCTGCTACCCGAACGCGACCAGAAGTGGATCGCCGACCTGGCGAACCTCAAGACCCCGGGCGGCCCCGATGTCGCCAAGGCCAACCAGATCCTCGATCAGGCCGGCTGGGTCAAGGGCGCCGACGGCATCCGCAGTAAGGGCGGCCAGCGCCTGAGCCTCGGCATCCAGACGGTCACCGGGTGGAGCGACTACATCTCGCTCAACGACGCGATGACCCAGGAGTTCAAGGAGATCGGCATCGAGCTCAAGCCGGCCCAGCTCTCCTGGAACGAGTGGAACAACAACGAGGTCCAGGGCAAGTTCCAGCTGTCGCTCGACTCGATCGGCCTCGGCCCGTCGACGAACCCGTACTACCAGTACAACCAGCACTACGCGACCACGACCACCGCCAAGGTCGGCGAGAACGCCAGCAACAACGCGAACTACGCGCGGTACAGCAACCCCGCGGTGGACCGTGCGCTCGCCGTCGCGGCGGCGACCAACGACGAGGCCCTCCAGAAGCAGCAGTACGCGATAGTGCAGACCGCGGTCGTGCGGGACCTTCCGTACATACCGATCTACGTCAACTCGATGCTCACCGAGTTCAACACCAGCCGCGCCACCGGTTGGCCGACCAACGACGACAAATACGCCGTCCCCGCCACCTGGAAGGTCTGGGACAACGGGGTCGTGCTGAGCAACCTCAAGCCGGCCAAGTAGCGGAACCGGCGCCGCGCCCCTCAGCCCCGCAGCGACGACTGCAGCATGAGGGCCGCGGCGCCGGTCGCCGACGCGGTCGCCGCGGCCAGCGACACGGTCACCGACACCGAGCGGCGCCAGGTGCGGGCGTCCGCCGCGGCGATCCGCGAGGTGATCGCCGGGCCGTAGACGAACGACGCCGCCGCGAAGCCCGGGCCGGTCAGCACGAGCAGGTCCACGTCGAGCAGGTTCACCACCGACTCGGCGCCGGCCGCGACGTACCGCGCGGAACGCTCCAGCAGCGCGCGGCAGGCCGGCGCCCCGGCCCGGGCGGCCCGGGCGATCGCGGCGAACTCCGCGATCGTGCTGCGCCGCGGCGCGTTCGGGTCGAGCGTCGCCTCGCCGGCCGCGACCGGATCGGCCAGCGCCGCCTCCACCACTGTCTGCGGCCCGGCGAGCGCCTCCAGACACCCGCGGCTGCCGCACCAGCATGCCGGGCCGTCGACCTGCAGGCACAGGTGACCGAACTCGCCCGCGTTGGCGTGCCGGCCGCGCAGCGCGACCCCGTCGAGCACGATCCCGGCGCCGATGCCGCTGCCCATGTAGAGCGCGGCGAACGGTCGGGTCGGCTCGACGCGGGCCACCCAGTACTCGCCGACCGCGGCCGCGGTCGCGTCGTTCTCCAGCAGGACGGGCCAGCCGGTGGCCGCGGCCAGCTGCCGGTCCAGCCCCTCGCCGCGCTGCTCCTGCTGCTCCTGCGCGACCTCGCCGCGTGCGGTTCCGTCCTGCGCCGGCTCTTCGGGTGACGGGTCTTCGAGTGACGGGTCTTCGGGTGACGGCGCCGGCCGGGTTCGGGGGCCGGCCGAGACGAGGCCGATGCCGAGGCAGCGGGCCCGGTCGATGCCGGAGCCGTCGACCAGCCCGGTGATGTCGGCGACCAGGCGCGACACCAGCGCGCCGCGCCCAGCGCCGGGCGGGGCCGGGCGGTTCATCCGCGAGATGATCCCGCCGGTCTGCCCGGTGAGCACGTAGGTCGTGACGTCGTCGTCGAGATGCACCCCGACCGCAATCCGGGCGGCGGGGTCGAGCCGCAGCATCGTGCGTGGCTTGCCTCCGGTCGGGGTGCGGCCGGTCTCCACGACCAGGCCTTCCTCGAGCAGCCGCCGCACCGTGGTGGAGACGGACGCCTCGGTCAGCCCGGTCAGCGCGGCCAGCTCCACCCGGCTCAGTGGCTCCGCCGCCCGGATGGCGTCCAGGATGGCCTCGCGGGCGCCGGGCCGGCGGCTGCGCCCGGCCGTCGCGCCCCCGAACGGCGTCAGCGTGCTGTCGCTCACCGCCCCCACCCCCGCATCGGCGTGTCCCCAAAACCACTCATTGGCCGCCGTCACCCCGGGGAGCGCGACACGGTCAGGGCAGAGCGCCGCCGGCCGCGGCGCGCCGGCCGGACCAACGTATCGCAACCGGCCGGTAGCCTTCGCCTCGACCCTTTGACCGCTTCTTTCACCTGCTTAAGATACTGGATCGACGGCTCTCGCCAGGACGCCGCCGACCCCACCCGGGAAAGGAGCGCCGACGATGATCGAGGACGGGCCCGCCGCTTCCGGCGTGATCGGTCTGGTGCTGACCGCGAGCTCGCCGCGGGTGGGCGTCGAGCCGTTCTTCATCGAGCTCGTCTCCGGCATGGAGGAGGCCCTGGTCCCGGCCGGCGCCGCCGTGCTGCTGCTGGTCGTGCCCGACCTCGCCGCCGAGTTGGCGAGCTACCAGCGTTGGAAGGCCGACGGCACGGTCGACGCGGTGGTGGTGGTCAATCTGGTGCACGGCGACGTGCGTCCCGCCCGGCTTGCGGAGCTGGGCCTGCCCGCCGTGCTCGCCGGCCGCTATGCGGGCCCCGCCGGCCTGAGCAGCGTGGTCACCGACGACGCCGCCGCGATCGGCGCCGCGATGGGGCTGCTCGCCGAGCTCGGGCACCGGACGATCGGGCGCGTCAGCGGTCCCGCCGACCTGATCCACACCGCCGAGCGGTCGGCGGCGATGCGCACGAGCGGACAGCGGCTGCGGGTGGAGGTCCGGATCGTCGAGGCCGACTACAGCGCCGAGGCGGGCGCCCGGGCGGCCCGGCTGCTGCTGGCGCAGACCGGCGCGCCGACCGCGATCGTCTTCGACAACGACGTCATGGCCGTCGCCGCCGAACAGGACCTGGTACGCGCCGGCATCGGTGTTCCCACCCAGGTCAGCCTCCTGGCCTGCGACGACTCGACCCTGTGCGAGCTGGCCGTCCCGCCGCTGTCGGCGATGAGCATCGACGTACATGAGCATGGCGCCACGCTCGGCCGCGCGGTCCTCGACGTGCTGGCCGGCGCCCCGCACTGCGTCTATCCCGGCCCGCCCATCCGCATCCGCCACCGGGCCAGCACCGGCCCGGCCCCCGCCGTCGCGGCCGCCGGCGTCCTGGCCTGACGCTCGCCCGGCCGCGACGGGTGGTGGATTTCTGATCGAATGCCGGCCTCGTCGCCCTACGATCGGGGCGCCCGCGGCGGGGCGGTCTGCGTGCCGAACGGCCGGTCGGTCAGAATCACGTCCCGGTCCATCGCGAAGGACGGCATCATGCAGATCACGCAGATCGACGCCACCGACCTGTTCCTCGGGCCGGCCGGCGCTCCGCGGCAGGTCGTTCGGGTCACGGTCGGCGCCGACCGGCCGACCGGGCCCGCACGCGTACGCGTCGAGGGCCCGACCGTGCGCACCCCGGAGCCGGCGGCGATCCCCGCGCTCGCCGCCGGCGAGAGCCACGTCGCCGAGGTCGGCGTGCTCATCGCCGCGCCCGCGCCGGAGGGCTCGGCGCACCGCGTCACCGCCGTCGCCGAGACCGCGACCGACCGGGTCGCCGCCGACGGCGAGATCCGCGCGGCCGCCACCGGCTGGACGATGTGGATGGTGTCGCACTTCCACTACGACCCGGTCTGGTGGAACACCCAGCGTGGGTTCACCGAGCTGTGGCAGCAGCTGCCCGATGTTCCGGGCGCGGACAAGCTGCGGCCGCCGTTCGTGCGCACGGCGTTCGACCTGGTCCGCGCGCACCTGGACGCGGCGCGCCAGGACGAGGACTACCGTTTCGTGCTCGCCGAGATCGACTACCTCAAGCCGTACTGGGACGTTTTCGTCTCCGACCGGGCGGACCTGCGCCGGATGCTGCGCGAGGGCCGCGTCGAGCTGGTCGGCGGCATGTACAACGAGCCCAACACCAACCTGACGCACCCCGAGTCGACGATCCGCAACACGGTCTACGGCGTCGGATACCAGCGCGACGTGCTCGGCGGCGACCCGCGCACGGCGTGGATGCTCGACGTGTTCGGCCACGACCCGGCGTTCCCGGGGCTGATGGCCGACGCGGGGCTCACCTCCAGCGCCTGGGCGCGCGGACCGTTCCACCACGTCGGCGCCAAACGGCACACCGGCGACATCACCCGGATGCAGTTCCCGAGCGAGTTCGAGTGGATCTCGCCGAGCGGGCGCGGCCTGCTCACCGCCTACATGGCCAACCACTACGTGGCCGGCTGGGACGTCGAGCGCAAGGCGAGCCTCGAGGAGGCGATGGACGAGGCGTACGCCCAGTACCGCGAGCTGCGCAAGGTCGCCGCCACGCGCAACGTCCTGCTGCCGGTCGGGCACGACCACAACATCCCGTCCCGCTGGTGCACCGAGATCCACCGGGCCTGGCCTCAGCGGTACGTGTGGCCGCGCTTCGTGATGGGGCTGCCCCGCGACTTCTTCGCCGCCGTCCGCGCCGAGCTCGCCGGCGGCTCCGTGGGCGGCCCGGCGCCGTCGCCGCAGACCCGGGACATGAATCCGGTCTACACCGGCAAGGACGTCTCCTACATCGACACGAAGCAGGCCCAGCGCGCCATCGAGACGCTGGTGCTGGACGCCGAGCGGCTCGGGACGCTCGCCGCGTTGCTCGGCGCGCGCTACCCGGGTGAGGCGCTCGACAAGGCATGGCGGCTGCTCGCCTACGGCGCCCACCACGACGCGGTCACCGGGACCGAGTCCGACCAGGTCTACCTCGATCTGCTGGCCGGCTGGCGGGAGGCGTACGAGCTGGCCTCCGCGGCCCGGCGCGGCGCCGCCGTCGCGCTCGGGTCCCACGCCGACACCCGGGGCGACGGCCGGGCGGTGCTCGTGGTCAATCCGCTCTCCTGGGCCCGCGACGGGATCACCCGGGTCCAGTTGAGCTATCCGGCGCCCGGCCCGCGCGACATCGTGCTGCTCGACGACGACGGCGCCCAGGTGCCCGCGGTCGCCGACGGACTCACCCGGCACGACGACGGCACGATCGCCCGGATCGAGCTGTCGGCGGCGGCCCGCGATGTGCCCGCGCTCGGCTACCGGGTGTGGCACGCGGTCGAGGCCGAGTCCGGCGGTGCGGTCGAGGCCGAGTCCGGCCGTGCGGTCGCCGGGTGGGCCGCCGGGCCGCCGGCGACCTCGATCGCGAACTCGACCTTCGAGGTGGTGGCCGACCCGGAGCGCGGCGGCGTGCTCTGCCGGATCCTGGACCGCCGCACCGGCCGGGACCTGCTGCGCCCGGAGGGTCTCGGCGGGGAAATCGTCGTGCAGGACGAGTACTCGGCGCACCCGCACTGGCAGGAGGGTCCGTGGCACCTGCTGCCGAAGGGGCCGGGCCGGGGCCTGGCCGGGCAGCCGGCGCGGGTGCTGGTGCGGCACAGCGCCGTCGGCAGCCGGTTGACCAGCGTCGCCTCGCTCGGCGAACTGCAGGTCACCCGCGAGGTCACCCTCTGGCATGACGGCGACCGGATCGACTTCCGCACCCACGTCGACGGGTCGATCGGGCAGGACCGGCTTCTGCGCGTACGTTTCGATCTCGACCTGCCGGGCACGCTGCCGGTCTCCGAAGTGGGATTCGCGGCCATCGGCCGGCCCTTCGGGTTTCCCGAGGCCGACGCCGCGGAGCATTTGTGGACGCTCGACAACCCGGCACACACCTGGGCCGGGCTGTCCGCCACGGCGCGGATCCGGTCGGGCGGCAGATCCTATGCCTTCGGCGTCGCCGAACTCGTCGCCGACGGCGCGGCGCCGCCGGAACGGGTGCGCCGGCTGCTCGCCGTGCTGGCCGGCCAGGGGGTCACGGCGACCAGCACGGACCCGGACGGGCCACGGTACGGCGCGCTGGACGCCGACTCCAACCTTCCAGACGTACGCATCGTGCTCGGCGCCGGGAACTCCTTCGCCGAGGCGGTCCTCGCCGCGGCCGGCGACGACTACCGTGCCGTCCTGGCCTCGGCCGGCCGGGTGTTCGTCCCCGCCGACCAGAGCAGGGCGAAGGTCTGGACGCCCGGCGCCGACCTGCGCGGCCCACGCGACCTGCCGGTCCTGATCGTCACCGGCGTCGACGAGCTGATCGAGGACCTGGCCGACGCGACCGTCGACCTCGACCAGCCGGCGCGGCTGGCGGGCGTCGCCGAGCCGCTCACCGACTATTCGGTCGCGCTGGTCAACCACGGCACGCCCGGCTTCGTGGCCGAGCAGGACGGCACGCTGTACCTGTCGCTGATGCGCTCGTGCACCGGATGGCCGAGCGGCGTCTGGATCGACGGCCCGCGGCGCGGCACACCCGACGGCGCCGGATTCGCCCTGCAGCACTGGAGCCACACGTTCCGGTACAGCCTCGTCGCCGGGCGCGGGGACTGGCGGCGGGCCGGTTTCGTGCGAGCCGGGCAGGAGCTCAACCATCCGCTGCGGACAGAGCCGGTCCCCGCGGGCGCGGGCGTGCTGCCCGCGCGGGCGAGCCTCGGATCGGTGGAGCCCGACCGGGTGGTCCTCACCACGCTCAAGCCGCGCGGCAACCCGATGGCGGCGGGGTTGCCCGGCGACGCCGACCCCGCGGACGGGGTGACCGTGCGGCTCTACGAGTCGAGCGGATCGCCGGCCCGGGCCCGGGTGAGGCTCGTCGGCGGGCTGCACGACCCGGCGCTGACCAGCGTGCTGGAGGAGGACCGGACTCCCGCGGCGCGGCCGGGGGACCCGCTGCCGGAGGTGGACGGCGACGACGTGACCGTAGCGCTCGCCGCCGCCGACGTCGTGACGCTCGCGGCGACGCCCATCCGCAGCACGCGGGCCGGGTCGGCGCCGGCGCCGGCGCACGAGGTGGCCCAGCCGGTGTTCACCCGTTACTGGCTGCACAACAAGGGCCCGGCGCCGTTGGGCAATCTCCCGGTCAGCGTGCACCTGCATCCCACGGCCGTCGACCTGGCGGCCTCGGCGGCCACCGCGACCGTACGCGTGACCGTCGCCTCGGCGACCGTGGCCGCGGCCGGGCTCGTCGAGCTCGACGTGCCCGCGGGGCTGGCCGTGACGCCGGCCGGCCCGTACCGCTACGACCTCGGGGTGGGCGGCCACCGCAGCTTCGACCTGACCGTGTCCGCGCCGGCCGCCGCGCCCGGCCGCTACTTCCTGGCCGCCCAGATCCGCGACGCCCTGGGCCAGACCCTCGAAGACGCGGCCCGGATCACCGTCTCCGACCCGCTCGCCCCGCCTTCGTCTGGCCGGCCTTCGCTCGCCTCGCCTTCGCTCGCATCGGTTGCCGCGAGTGCGCCGCCGGTGGACGTCGAGGCGGTGCTCGAACCGGCCGAGGTCGTGGTGGCGCCCGGCGGCCGCGCCCGGGTGACGCTGCGGCTGACCAACCGGGCGGCGTCGGCGCTGCGCGGCGAGGCGCAGTTGCTCAGCCCGTACGGCACGTGGGGAGAGCCCGGCGACGACCTCGCCGTGACCCCGTGGACCCAGGGTTTCGCCCTGCCCGCGTCCGCGACCCGCGAGCTGACCTTCACCGTGACCGCCCCGCCGGCCGCCCGCGCCGGCGGCCGTTGGTGGGCCCTGGCCCGGATAACCTGCTTCGGCGCGGTCGCTTACACGGCCGCGGTGTCACTCGTCTCCGAGGCCGGCCGGCGGGACGGCTGACGGCGTGTTCGACATACTGGACCACCATGGACCTGGACGAGTATCAACGCGGCGCCCTGCGTACCGCCGCTGCGCGCGACAAGAGGAACGAGCTGCTCCACCTGGTGCTCGGGCTGGTCGGCGAGTCGGGTGAGATCGCCGAGAAGTTCAAGAAGTGGGTCCGGGACCTCGACAGCGACGAGTCGCGGATCGACCGGGCCGACATCGCCAAGGAACTCGGCGACGTGCTCTGGTATGTGGCCGTGCTCGCCGACTACCTCGACCTGTCGCTCGACGCCATCGCGACGGCCAACCTTGCCAAACTGGCCAGCCGCCAGGGCCGTGGCGTGTTGGGTGGCAGCGGCGACAACCGCTGAGCCGTCTCATCCGCTGCCCGGCGCTGCGGGCGTGTGCAGGCTGCCGGAACCGAGGATGAAGGCGACCCCGCCCAGGGCGGCCGCCACCCCGCAGAGGAGCAACGTCGTACGGTAGCCGAAGTGCTCGACCGCCAGGCCGGACAGGATGCCGGAGACCAGCAGGCCGGCCGTGGACGCATTGGCGAACAGCGTGGTGGCGCGGCCGGTCGCCGGGGCCAGCAGGTCCTGGAAGTAGCGGATGCCGGCCGCCCCGACGATCGCGATCCCCACGCCGCGGAAGACTTGCGCGATCACGAGCATCGGCAGGCCCGACGACACGACCGTCAGCGCGTAATAGCAGACCTGGGAGCCGAAGCCGCCGAGGATCACGGCCCGCTGACTGACCCGGGCGGGAACGACGGCCAACCCCAGCGTGGCCACCACCTCGACCGCGGCGCAGGCGCTGAAGAGCACGCCGACCGACGCGGCAGGCTGATGCAGGCCGCGCGTGGCGAACAACGGCACCGCCAGACCGCCCGCGAACATCGCGGCGAAGAACAGGGTGACGCTCACGGTGAGCAGAACAGGGGCGCCGCCCGGCGTCGAGCCCGCCACCGCGACGGGCCCGGGCCGTGGCACGGCGAAGACGGTCAGCGCAGAGGTGAGAAAGACGGCGGCGGCCGTCCACATCAGCCAGGAATAGCCGCCCCGGGACAACACGAACGCGCCCAGCAACGGCCCGACGGCCCACGCCAGGGACCAGGCCGAGCGCAGCAGAGGGGCGGAACGCCGCCCGGCGTCGCCCTCGCCGAGCACGGCGCGGGCGAGGGTGAACAACTGCGGAAAGGCGGCTCCCATCGCCCCGAGCACCGTCGCCGCCATCAGGAGCAGCACCAGGAAGCTCGAAACCCGGGGCAGCAGCACGTAGCCCGCCGCGCCCAGGAGGGTCACGACGATCGCGTACGCCCGTGCGGGCCGGCGGTCGAACAGCCGCCCCAGCCACCAGCTGATGGTGATCCCGCCGATGGCGGCCACCGACGCCCACACGCCGATCTGGAGCGGCGTCAACCCGACCACATCAGCTCCGAAGAGGACGATGTACGAATTGACCATCGAGTCGGCGATGCCCAACAGGAGGACGGCTGCGAAGAGCGCGAAAATGGGCACGTCGTCTTCGTACCCGTCAGACCTCTCCGGCGATACCGAATTGCGGCCCGCCCCGGCGCTCCGCGGCCCGCTTCGTCGACCCGGCATGGAGGGGCGGGCACCCGACTGACTCGCGGGGCGTTCCGGCGAGGGTTGTCGGCTGCTGCCGGCCGGGTGTCGTATTGTCGGACGGTGCCAGATTCCGTGAACAGCCGCGGCAGCGCGGCCGCCAAGCGTGCCGCCGCTGGTCCGGCACGCACGAACCCCGGCGGACAGCCGCTCAAGACGAAGGCCGAGAAGCGGGCCGAGGCCAAGGCCGCCAAGGCGCGCGCCCGGGCGATGCGCAAGCGCCGCCAGGCGTTGACCGTCGGCGGCGCCGCGGTGCTCGTGCTGGCCCTGCTCGTGGGGCTGATCCTGTGGATCGGCCACTCGAGGTCGCATCCGAGCGCCGCCACCGCGAGCGCGAGCGTGGCTGCCAGCCCCAGCCCGAGCGTGGCTGAGTCGAGCGCGGCGTTCCCGCCGGTGCCCGCGGGCGCCGACCCGGCCCTGAGCAAGAAGCCGGTCGTGACCAAAGGCGCCGGCGCCGTCAGCAAACTCACCACGACGACCCTCATCCAGGGCGCCGGTGCGGCGGTCCAGTCGGGTCAGACGCTCACCGTGAACTACGTCGGCGTGACGTACGCCAATGGCAAGGAGTTCGACTCGTCCTGGAGCCGCTCGCAGGCGTTCAGTTTCCAGGTCGGGGCCGGCAGCGTCATCAAGGGCTGGGACCAGGGGCTGATCGGGGTCAAGGTAGGCAGCCGGGTTCAGCTCGACATCCCGGCCGACCTCGCGTACGGCAACCACCCGAGCGGCACGCAACCGGCCGGCACCCTGCGGTTCGTCGTCGACGTGCTGTCCGCATCCTGACCGCGACGAGTTCTCGCATGGCTTCCGGCGGCCCCGTTCACGTATATACCAATCATCGGTATATGCTTCCCGCATGACCGACGCGCCCATGCGGGAGCCCACCTTCCTGGTGCTCACCGCGCTGGCCGGCGAGCCGCAGCACGGCTATGCAGTGCTCGAGGACATCGCCCAGCTCACCGACGGCCGGGTCCGGCTGCGGGCCGGCACTCTTTACGCCGCGCTCGACCGGCTGCGCACCGAGGGCCTGATCGAGGTCGACCGCGAAGAGGTCGTGCAGTCCCGGCTGCGCCGCTATTACCGGCTCACCGCGGCAGGCGAGCGCAGCCTGGCCGCCGAGACCGCCCGGCTGCGCGCCCAGGCCACCATCGCCGAGGGTCGCCTGCGTGCCCGCCGCATCGAGCTCGGGGGAGCCACCTCATGACCAGCCAGGAGACTCGTTACCGCCGCCTGCTGGCGCTCTATCCGCGCGAGCACCGCCGGGAGTATGCGGAGGAAATGCTCGCCGTGTTGATGGCGGACGGCCGCTCCGGCCCGGGGCAGACCTTCGATCTGGTCAAGTCGGCGCTCGGGGCACACTGGCGGCAGAGCCTGATCGAGCTGCGCGTCGAGTCGTGGCGCCGGGCCGCCCGGGCGGTGCAGATCTTCGGTGCGCTGCTGCTGCTCGGCGTCGTCCTGCGCCGGGACGCCATGTCCGTGTCGGCGTTCCTGCGCTATCCCGAGTTCAAGCCGTTCGTCGTCGCCCCGGTCGATCTGGCCCGGTCGGCTGCCTGGGCCGTCGCCGCGGCCGCTGGGCTGCTGGGCTTGCGGTCACGGGGCGTCCGGTCCATGGCCGTGGTCGCCGCCGCGGCCGGTCTGGCCGCCGAGATCGCCGCCCCGGCACGCTACTACCTGGACACACCGGCCCAGGTGCTCAACGCCTACTGGATCATCCTGGCCGCCGCGGTGGTGCTGACCGCGTCGTTCGCGTCCGAGCGGGTGGCGTTCCGCGGCGCGGCGCCGCGTGGAAGCGTGCTGATCGGCGCGGCCGGCCTGGCGGTGACCGCGAGCGGAACGTCGCTGGTGGGCACGGGCGTCCTCGGCGCGATCGGGGAGCGAGGGTTCGGCGACTGGTTTCGGCCGATCGACGACCTCTCTCTGGGGTCTCTGCTGTGGCTGCTGATCGCAGCCGCGCTGGCGGTGGCCGGGGTGGCCCGGCAGGAGGCCGCGATCCGGCGGCGGATCGTCGCCTGCGCGGTTCCGGTGCTGGCCGCGTTCCCTCTGGTCAAGGTGGGCTTCGCCGGTCTCATCACCTACAACATGGGCCATCCGGAGTCGACCGTGCTGCTCGACCCGGTGCGCTGGACAGTGCTGGTCGCCGTGCCGCTTGCCGCGTTCGGCGTCGCCGTCGAGCTGAACCACCGTCTGGAGGAGACCCGGTTTCAGGCGGCCCAGTCTCAGGCAGCCGAGTGACGGACAAAGTGAGTCCACGATCGCCGAAACGTCGAGCGCGCGTCTCGGCGGCATGACCGGATCCGGCCGGCCGATCGACTACGGCTGTTCTGCTGGAAGCTCGTAGACGAGTTCCAGCCCGTCCTCGTCGTCCCATTGCTCACCGATTTGGCGGAAGCCGTACTGCAGCGCCAAGCTGGACGAGGGCAGATTGTCGGGCCGGATGCTGACGCGCACCCGGTGAACGTCGGGTTCCGTGGCAGCCCTGGCCAACAGGGCCTCAAGAGCCGCGCGAGCGTAGCCACGGCGCCGGTAGGCGGGATCGATGCGGTACCCGATCTCCACCATGCCGCCGCTGTCCGGCGGTCCGTGGAAGCCCGCCGCGCCGACCGCCAAGGACTGCCGTTCGTCCCAGACGATGCCGGTGACCCACGCCGCGCTGGCCGGGTCCTGGTCGCATTGCTCGCTGCGCATTCGCCACACTCCGCGGCATTCCGGGCCCGCCAGGTAGGCCGAGGGCGGCACCGGACTGACCGCGTTCGCAGCGGCAAGGTTGCCCTGGGCCAGGGCGCGAAACGCCAAGCGGTTCAGATGCACGATGCGGACGGCGGGTCCCGCGGCAGAAGCCGAGCCGTCGTGGGGGTGTAGCGCGCTCATCCGGCGAAGCCTTCCGGATTGCCGCGGCTCGATCAATCCGATTCTCTGCCAACGCACCAGCGCCTTCGCGTGGGGAGTTGCGTAACCTGAAAACCGGGTCTGACCAGCCGGTGTCCGATATTCCGCCGTCGAGCGTCGTGGCACCTGTTTGTCCGCCCTGGATTCGACCGGCGGTCGTGACGGTGGGCGGCTCGACGGCGCTTGCTGCCTTGGCGGTCGCGGTTCGCCTCCCGGCTTTCGATTCGGTCGTGTGGTCGGAGGCCGTCGCGGTGGCGGGTTCCGTGGTCGTGCTTCTGGTGGTGACGTGGTGGCTGACCGGCCGTGCAGACGGGCCGGACTGGCGCATCGCTGTGCCGCGGGGAGTCGCTGTCGGGTTCACCCTCGGCGGCCTGTGGCTTGCCGAGATCGCCTTCAACAATCCGACGATCCTGGTCCTCGTTGCCGCACGTTGCGGCAGATCGGTAGTGGCAATCGGCAGGTACAAGGCGACCATGCCAAGATCCGCGACAGGTGGGGGCGTCGCCGCCGCCGGGAGCAAGCAGTCCCGGCGGCATCGGCGGGAGCGGCCGCGGCCGCCGTAGAGGGTGTGGAATTGGGGTCGCCCGGCGGGCCGTACGCCACACGATCGCAGACTTGGCTCGCATGGTTGGGCGAAATGTAGGGGTTCAGGCCTGAGGTGGGTCCGGATGATGGGAGGATCGCCCAGTGTCTGAGACGCCGGCCACGATCCGGGACGGGCGCCCATCATCCGAGAGTCACTCCCACCATGCGACACCTGGGACGCCGGTTCGTGCGGCGAGCGGCCGAAGCCGGACACGATCCCAGGCACGGGACGAGGCCAACGGACGTAAACACGCCGCGTCCTGGGGATTTCAGGGCGGCCCGCAGCGCGACTTCGGCTGACGACGAGGGCGAAGGCGGGCAGGGCATCCTGCTATCGCGGATACGGAGTGCGATGCGGTTCGAGGGGGTGCGGTTCGAGGGGGTGCGGTTTACGAGGGGGCTCGGTGGGTGCCGTGGCGGCGGCGGGTGCGCCAGGCTACGAGCGCCAGGGCTGCGGTCAGGGCCGCGGCGGCCGCGGCGGCCGTCCAGCGGGTGGCCGGGTGGTGCAGCGCCGCGGTCAGGGCGGCGCCGTCGGCGACGCGGGTGAGGGCGCCGGAGGCGGCGGGGGCGGTTCCGGCGGGGGCGGTCAGGACCACGTCGTTGCCGTCGCCGCCGGTGTAGGTGAGCACGCGGGCGCCCACCTTGGCGCCCTCGGGGAGGTTGGCGAAGGTTCCGGTGACCGGCGCGGTTCCTCGGTTGTCGATGACGGTGGTCGTGCCGCCGGACGGGGGAGCGGTCAGGGCCCCGGCCAGGGTCACCCGGCCGTGGACGATCAGGCCGGCGGCGGCGAGCGTGGCGTTCGGCTTCTGTACGTAGTCGCCGGTCACGGTCAGGGCGGAAGGGGTGACGGCGCCGGTGTTCGTCAGCGTGCCCTCCACCGTGCCGGCGCCGGTCAGTGCCGCGCCCGCTGCCACGGATACGCCGGACTGGATCGTGGTCGCGCCGCTGGCCAGGTTCAGCGCCCCTTGGCGGATTGTCCAACTGCCCCCGGGCGTACGGGATCGGGCGGTGAGGGCGAGCGTCCCGGAGCCGGTCTTGACCAGCCGGGCGTGGGGGTCGCCGACGATCTGACCGCCGAAGGTGGTCGAGGCGGAGGCGGCGAGGGTGACCGAGCCGGTGAAGGTGAGCGTCCCCGCCGTGCCTGCCAGGTTGGGGACGGTTTGTCCGGCGGCGAGGTCGAGCCGCGCGGCCGGGCCGGTGAGAGCGACCCCGCTGCTGGCCGCGAGGCTGCCGCCCGTCACGGCGAGCGTGCCCTGCCTGACCGTCGTGGCGCCGGTGTAGGTCAGGGCGCCGGTCAACGTGACGGCGGCGGCGCCTGCCTGGGTGAACGCGCCCGGCCCGCTGATCTTCGCCAGGGTGACGGGTTTGGCGGTGTTCTGGACGATCAGCTCGCCGTTGTCGATGATCTGGTAGCGGTCGCCGCGCATCAGGCCGCTGTCGCCCTTCGCGGTGCCGTCGCCGAGCCGCAGCGACGCGCCGCGGCCGATGGTGGTGCTGCCGTCGTAGTTCTGGGGCGCCGCGAACGTCACCGCGTTGCCCGGCGTGCCGGCGATGACGACGTCGCCCTGCCCCGGCGCGGCCATCGTGTCGTGGTAGACGCCGCCTGAGATCGGCGTGCCCAGGGTGACGGGTCCGTTGTAGTTCAGCGTGAGGCGGCTGCGGTCCCGGCCGTCGAAGTGCAGGTTGATGTACGCGGTGTCCGCGTTGCCGGGCAGGAAGAACCGGTTCGTCGTGCCGTCGCCCCATTCGACCGTGGCACCCTCGAGGTTGACGCCGCGCTTGTTCGCGCTGTGCGGGACCGTCGCGTAGTCGAGGGCCGGATCGCTGAGCGTGGGGCGCTCCAGCGAGGCGTTGTCCGACCAGCTGTAGACGCCCGTGTTGCGGACGACCCCGCTGCCCCAGGTGTGGTAGTTGACGTCGCTGCCGTACGCCTTGCTGTAGATGTCCGCCGGATCGAGGGTGGTCTGGCCGTCCGCCGCGGAGTGGATCGCGGAGCCGTAGTTCACGATGGTCTTCAGGCCGGGCGCGCTGGTGGTGTAGTCGACCGCGCCGAAGTCGAACCCGGTGCCGTTGACGTAGACGCCGGCGAACGTGTGCGGGCCGGCGAGCTGCACGCCGGGCCAGGTGTCGCGCCGCGTGTCGATCAGGCCGGCGCCGCTCATCGCGCCCAGGTGTACCCGGCTGTGCAGGGCCATGTCGAGGGTGCCGTCGACCCGGATGTTCAGCATGTTCCAGGCGCCGCCGGGGCGCGGGACGTAGTGGGCGAACTGCCCCGTCGTGCCGGACCCGTCCCCGTACTGCAGGGTCGCCCCCGGCTCCACGATGATCGCCGGTAGGTCGGGGTCGTCGAGGCGGGTGATCGGGTGGTTGCCGTTGAAGGTCACCAGCCGCTGCCGCTGCCGGCTCGGCGGGAGGGTGAAGTCGCTGTCGCGGGTCAGCACGAGCCGGCCGGAACCGGCGATCGTGAGGCTGCCCTGGCCGGAGACCACCCCCGCGTACGTGACCGTGCCGCCGGCCAGCCGCACCACGGCGTCACCGGCGAGCCGGACGTCGTGACCGGCCCGTACGTCGCCGGTGATGTCGGTCAGCGCGGCGGCCGTGGCCGGCATTCCGCCGGGCAGGCAGCACGCCGCGGTCGCGACGATCACCGACATGAGCCGAGCGGCGATGCCGCGTTGCTGTGCCCTAGACATCCGACCCCATCCCGTCCGTGGCGAAGAAGCCGCCGGAAGGTAGGCGCCGGAGCCGGGCGAGGGATAACGAAAACTAGAAGGGACCGCCCCCGCCGAACCCGCCGCCGCCCCCGAACGGGCCGCCGCCGAACCCGCCGTGGTGGTGACCGCCGAACCCGCCACCGAACCCGCCCCCGCCGAAGCCGCCGCCGAAGAGCGCGTCGAAGATCAGCATGCCGCCGAGCGCGCCCGCGCCGGCCGCCAGGGCCGTCTTCCACCAGGGCGTCGAATACCAGCCGGCCGGGACAGGCC
>Ga0307508_10001138_pt1 | contig 30634 bp, 29 predicted proteins | sample 9_EM_MG_FD_203089 | JGI IMG/M metagenome (GOLD analysis project Ga0307508, IMG submission 203089) | Populus trichocarpa ectomycorrhiza microbial communities from riparian zone in the Pacific Northwest, United States - 9_EM | ecosystem: Host-associated > Plants > Roots > Unclassified | place...
CACCACGGTCTACCCGACCACCGAGCCCGAGGACGCGGCGTTCATCGTCGCCAACTCGGGTTCCAGGGTGCTCGTCGCGGAGAACGGGAAGCAGGCGCTGAAGATCTCCGGGGCCCAGACCAGCGTCACCCACGTGGTGCTGATCGACGGCCAGGCCGACGCCGGCGCGACGCCGCCGCAGATCACGCTCGCCGAGTTGGAGGAGCGCGGCGCCGCCGCCCTGCGGCAGCGCCCCACCCTGGTCGAGGAGCTCGTCGAGGGCATCGGCCCCGACCACATCGCCACGCTCATCTACACCTCCGGCACCACCGGCCGCCCCAAGGGCGTCGAGCTGCTGCACCGCGGCTGGACCTGGGAGGGCGTCGCCCAGCAGAACCTGGGCCTGTTCGAGTCGACCGACCTGCAGTACCTCTGGCTCCCGCTGTCGCACTCGTTCGGCAAGACGCTGCTCTGCGGCATCCTGCACGTCGGCGTGCCGACATACGTCGACGGACGAGTCGACAAGCTGGTCGACATGCTCTCGGTGGTCCGGCCCACGCTGATGTGCGCCGCCCCGCGCATCTTCGAAAAGGTCTACAACAAGACCGTCACCACCGCGCTCTCGGGCGGCACCGCCAAGATCAAGATTTTCGGCTGGGCGGTCGCCACCGGCAAGCAGAAGGTCGCGCTCGAGCAGGCCGGCAAGCCGGTCCCGGCGGTGCTGAAGGCGAAGTACGCGATCGCCGAGAGGCTGGTCTTCAGCAAGCTGCAGGCCCGTCTCGGCGGCCGGCTTCGCGTGCTGGTCAGCGGCTCCGCCCCGCTCAGCCGGGAGATCGCCGAGTTCTTCGCCGCGGCCAACCTCCCGATCATGGAGGGCTACGGCATGACCGAGTCCAGCGCGGCGAACTTCGTGAACCGCCTCAACAACCTCAAGATCGGCACGGTCGGCCTGCCGCTCGGCGACCTCGAGTGCAAGCTCGACACCGACGGCGAGGTCCTGCTACGCGGCGAGCCGGTCATGCGCGGCTACCACGACATGCCGGCCGAGACCGCCGAGGCCTTCACCGAGGACGGCTTCCTGCGCACCGGCGACATCGGCGAGCTCGACGCCGACGGCTTCCTGCGCATCACGGACCGCAAGAAAGACCTGGTCAAGACCTCCGGCGGCAAGTACATCGCGCCCTCGGCGATCGAGGGCAGGTTCAAGGCCGTCTGCCCCTACACGTCGCAGGCCGTCGTCATCGGCCAAGCCCGCAACTTCGTCACCATGCTCATCTCCCTCGACGAGGACGCGATCATGGGCTGGGCGGCGAGCGGCCCGCTGGCCGGCAAGAGCTACGCCGAGGTCTGCGGCGCCCCCGCGACGCTCGCCCTGGTCGACGGCTACATCACCGAGCTCAACCAGAAGCTCAACCGCTGGGAGACGGTGAAGAAGTTCGCCATCCTCCCCCGCGACCTGAGCATCGAGGCTGGCGAGATCACCCCGTCCATGAAGATCAAGCGGCGCAGCGTGGAAACCAACTTCGCCGACCAGATCGACAAGATGTACGCGGGTTCCCTAGCCCAGATCTGAGCCGCCCCCAATCATTTGGCAACACTAGTCCGCCGGCGACACACTCCTGATCCGCTCCAGGATGTACGCGGCCAGTTCGCCCGACGCCTGCTCGGGGATCCAGTGCGAAACGCCGTCGAGCACCTTGAAATCGAACGGACCCGTGACCCATCGGCCGGTCAGCCCCGCGGCACGGCGACCGATGGCGACATCGCCGGTGCTCCACACGTACGTCGTCGGGACGGTGATCGCGCCGATCCGGCGTCCGGTTGAGATGTCGAGGGGCAGAGCGCGGTACCACCGCAGCGCGCCGGCAAGGGCGCCGGGGTCGTCGTTGAGCCGGTCGACGTACACCCTCGCCAGGTCATCGCTGAGGCCGGACCGCTTGAGCACTGCCACTGCGAGGCGGCCGCCCCGGGACCGGATCGCAGCTTCGGGAAGCCACGGCAGCTGGAAGAACACCACGTGCCAGGCCTGCAGGAACTGCCGGCTGGTCAGCATGGCGTTCACCACCGCACGGGGATGCGGCGCGGAAACGACGGTGAGCGTATGTAGCCGATCTGGTCTCGTGGCGGCGACCACCCACGCGACCCCACCACCCCAGTCGTGGCCTACCAGGTGAACCTGGTCGACGCCCGCGGCGTCAATGAGGGCGACGACGTCGGTCACCAGCTCGTTGAGCCGGTAGGCCCGCCGAGACCGGGGCCGGGCCCCGGGGGTGTAACCGCGCTGGTCCAGTGCGATGACCCGGTAACCGGCCGCGAGCAGGCGCCGCGAAACACCGCTCCACGATTGCGCGCTCTGCGGAAATCCGTGCAGGAGCACGACTGTCTCGGCGCCTACCGGCCCCTCGTCCAACACCTGGAACCGCATGCCATTGCCGGAGAACGCTTCCATAACAGGACGCTACCTCCTCCGGTTCGGCAGCGCCGGATGGCTCAGCCGTGATCACGTTCCGCTGCCCGCGGCAGGACGGTCCACAGGTTTCTCTGTGGAATTCCTGGCTGGCAACACACGGCCGACGGCAGTTCCGCGCCATCACGAACGGAGCTGGGGCCCGCGGTCTGGCCAGGCGGTGTCGTCGACTGCGAGCCATGGTTCGCCGGCCAGTGTCGCGGGGGTGGCGCTGGTGAACGCCACGACGTCGCGATGCAGGTGGGACTGATCGGCGTAGCCGCCGTCGGCCGCCACTCGGGCTGCGCCCTCGCCGGCGGCCAGGCGGTGGGCGGCGTGGTCGAAGCGGACCAGTTTCGCAGCGCGTTTGGGTGGCAGGCCGATCTGCGAGTTGTCTTCCGGACCGCGACACGCCGCGCCGCGCGACACGCCGCCGCAAGTCCCGGCTCGCAGCCCGGCCCTAGACACCCGCACCGCGGGCCCCCGCTCGCGGGGTCTGGCGAACGCGGCGCGTCGCCGTTGGGAGCCTTGAGCTTCGACCGGTGGCGGTTGCCGGCGGCCGGGTGGCCGCAGGCGGGTGGCCTCAGAGGGGTGGCCGCAGGCGGCAGGCGGAGCACGTGGCGGGTGGGTGGGACTAGGCGATCACGGCTGGGGTGCGCCAGGACGGGCGGGTGGCGCGGTCGAGGTCGTGGCGGACGCCGGCCAGGCGGCGTACCGCCTCGGTCAGGTCGTCGGGGGCCAGCGTGAACGGGAGCCGCAGGAAGCGTTCCAGCGTGCCGTCCAAGCCGAAGCGGGGGCCGGGGGCCAGGCGCACACCGACGTCCTCTGCCGCCCGGGACAGCGCGCTGGAGATCGGCCCGTCCAGCTCGGCCCAGAGGGTGACCCCGCCAGCCGGCACGTGGAAGCTCCACTCCGGCAGCATCTCGCGCAGCGCGGACATCAGCGTGTCGCGGCGCAGGCGCAACTGCTCGCGGCGGGCCGCGACGATCGTGTCGGCCTGGCGCAGGAGGCGGACGGCGACGAGTTGTTCGAGCACTGGGCTGGCCATGTCGACGCCGACGCGGATCGCGGCGAGCCGCTGCACGAGCGGCGCGGACGCGCGCACCCAGCCGATCCGCAGGCCACCCCAGTACGCCTTGCTCATCCCGCCGATGGAGATCACCCGGGAGTGGCGGTCGAAGAGGACGACCGGCGGCGGCATCTCGGCGACGTCCAGCGCGAGGTCCACGAACGACTCGTCGACGACCAGCTCAGTGCCGGCGGCGTGGGCCGCGGCGACCAGGCGCTCGCGCAGGCCGGCGGCCATCAGGTGCCCGGTCGGGTTGTGGAACTCGGGGATCACGTAGGTCAGCCGCGGCCGGATCTGGCGCAGCGCCTCGAGCAGCAGCTCGCCGTCCCAGCCGGTCGCCGAGTCGAGCCCGTGGGTGCTGATCCGGGCCCGCCTCGCGGCGAGCGCGGCCAGCGCGTTGGGATAGGTGGGCGACTCGACCAGCACCGGCGCCCCGGCCGGCACGGACAGCCGCAGCACCAGGTCGAGGGCCTGCTGGGTGCCGGCGGTGATGAGGATCTGCTCGGCCGAGGTGTACACGCCCCGGGCGGTGAAGCCGGCGGCGACCACCTCGCGCAGTTCGGGCAGGCCGATCGGGTGGTAGCCGGCGCTGCCCAGGTAGCGCGGCAGGTCGTCGGCGGCCGCGCGGGCCGCGGTGACCAGCTCGATCGGGGCGCCCGAGGCGGCGACCCCCAGGTCGATCATGTCGACGTCGTCGTCGGAGGCCCACAGTCCGGAGGTGGCCACCCGGTGGCCGTTCGGCAGGGTGGTCCAGCTGCCGGCGCCGCGGCGGCTGGTGAGGTGTCCGGTCTCCCGAAGGGCACGGTAGGCGGCGGTCACGGTCGTGCGGCTCACGCCGATCGACTCGGCGAGCTCGCGCTCGGCCGGGAGGCGTACGCCGAGGGAGAGGCGGCCGTCGGCGACCAGTCCACGCACGGCGGCGGCCAGGGCGGCGTAGTCGGGACTCTTGTGACGGCCGGGCAGGGAGTGCCATTGGCCCAGCAATCGCGCCAATTGGCCTCCGCGTACCGATGTCGTCATGTCCACCTCCGGCTAATTGGCACCTCAGCTAACCACAATTGGCTCGTGGAGTGGCGTGAATATGGTTGGGTGACCCGGCTCACTCGCGCATCGCCCCGGTTCGGCCTCGACTGGGACACAGCTTGGTGATCATCCAGACACAATTCCTTCCCGGCGCGGCGGTCGCACGGCATCATTGCCGCATGGGGGCTGGCGGCTGGCACTGGAACGATGCATGGATCTTCGTGTCCGCGGTCATCGCCGAGCGCCTCGAGCGCGACCGGGCGCTGCACGCCGCTCTGCCCGTCACCGGCGCCGGCCTGGCCGACGTGCTCGCCGCCGCCGACTTCCTGCATCACGCCGTGCCCAGCCGGACCGAGCTCGAGGAGAGCATGCGCCGCCTCGCCGGCGCCGGCCTGCTGAGGATCGAGGACGATCTGGTCGAGGTCGCCCCCGCGGGCGAGCAACTCTGGCGGACCAGGCCGTTCAGCGGGCTCTCCTCGGCCGTGGTGACGCTGCAGACCCAACTCAACCGGGCCAGCGAGCCCGGCGACTCCGACTGGACCCTGGACGAGCAGACCTACGCCGCCGCGGTCCGCGAGTACAGCTTGCGGCTCGCCGACGGGCGCTAGCGCACCTGGTTGCCGGCGGCCCGCAGGCTCTCTTTCACCTCGCCGATCGTCAGGTCTCCGAAGTGGAACACGCTCGCGGCCAGCACCGCGTCGGCCCCGGCGGCCACCGCCGGGGCGAAGTGCTGCACCGCGCCCGCGCCCCCGCTGGCGATGACCGGGATGTCGACGACCGCGCGCACCGCCTCGATCAGCTCCAGGTCGAAGCCGGCCTTGGTGCCGTCGGCGTCCATCGAGTTGAGCAGGATCTCGCCGGCGCCGAGCTCGGCGACCCGGCTGGCCCAGTCGATCGCGTCCAGCCCCGCGCTGCGCCGGCCGCCGTGCGTGGTGACCTCCCAGCCGCTGGGCTGCTCGGCGGACCGTCGCACGTCGAGCGACAGCACCAGGACCTGGTTGCCGAACCGCTCGGCGATCTCGCGGATCAGCTCGGGCCGGTTGATCGCGGCCGTGTTCACGCCGACCTTGTCGGCGCCCGCCCGCAACAGCACGTCCACGTCGTCGACCGAGCGGACCCCGCCGCCAACGGTCAGCGGGATGAACACCGACTCGGCCGTGCGCCGCACCACGTCGAGCATCGTGCCCCGGTCGTCGGAGGAGGCCGTCACGTCGAGAAAGGTCAGCTCGTCGGCGCCGGCCGCGTCGTAGGCCGCGGCGAGCTCGACCGGATCGCCCGCATCCCGCAGGTCGACGAAGTTGACACCCTTGACCACCCGCCCCGCGTCCACATCGAGACAGGGAATGACCCGCACCGCCACCGTCATGTCACCCAGCTTACGGGTCGGTCCGCGTACGGTTAGATGGGGCTGAGGGGGTGACGGGAATGGCTCAGGCTGCGATGCGACCGGTTGTCGTGACCGTCGAGGAGGTCCTCGCCATGGTCCGGGAGGGCCGGCTCCGGATCCCGTCGTTTCAGCGCCCATTCGTGTGGACGACGAAACAGACCATCCCATTTATGGAAAGCGTCCTGGCCGGCTATCCGACCGGAACGTTGCTCGTCTTCCGGCGGCCGGCCGAAGCGGAGACGGTGCGGGTCGGCCAAATCCAGATCACAGCCAAGGCCGATCCGGCGGCGCTCTGGGTGTTGGATGGTTATCAGCGGCTCGCGACCCTAGCCGGAGTGCTCCTAAAGAATCACGGCTCCGGTCAACCCGCAATACTCCTCGCCTACCGTGTCAAGGCCGGGAATGTCATCGACTATCGATACGCGGAAGAAGCGCCCGCCAAATCGATTCCGCTCGGGATACTGTCAGACGACGACGATTTCTCGTCCTGGGTGAGCCACCACGAGGACCTCTCCGACGAGGCGAGAGACCTCCGGGCACGGGTCCTCGGACACCGGCTCCTACTCACCGAGCTGGACGGAGTCGATGCGGGGTCGGCCGTCGAAATCTTCGCACGGCTCAACTCCCGCGGCGTTACTCTCGATGCGCATGATCTGCGCCACGCCCACGATGTCCGCGCTGCCGGCGAGGCCGGCGTTGACGCCGTCGTCCAACGCCTTGCCTCGCTGAATTTCGGAACCATTCCGCCGGAGACGGTGCGTGCATCCAGGAGCGCGGTCCTTGCCCCTTCGGCGCGGAGCACCGGGCCCTCCGACGCCTATCCGCTCCCCGGCATGGCGGACGTGGAGGCAGCGCTGGAGACCGCCATCGAGTGGCTCAGTGCCGAGGCAGCGATTCCGCATCTCTCGGTGTGGCACCATCACGAGCGGTTTCTGCCGATGTTGGCGCGCTTCTTCTTCCTGAACGAGCAGCCGACGACACGTGCCGGCATCCTGCTGCGTAGGTGGCTGTGGCGGGCGATGGGGACTTCCCAGGCGAGGCCGCAGCCGAGCTTGATCACCGGTCACGACTCGGTGGACGCGAGCCGCCTGCTGAAAACAATCAGGCCAGGCCGACCGGATTCCGCGGAATACCTCCGGCGCGTCGGAGCGAGACTGGCTCTCACCACGCTCGAGCCGCTGTCGCTGACCACCGGCTCCAGAATGGCTGTAGCCGAGATTCTCGCGGAAGAAGAAGATGCCGCGTTCCGGCTTCTCGCCGAAGTACCCGTGTTCTCGCCTACCGATGAAGGCCCGCTTGAGAAAATCGTCGCCGCCGCCGCCGCAGACAGGCCGGCCGTGCTTGCCTCGCACGCACTCGACCGGAACATGCTCGCGGCGCTTTTCAGCGGAGACGTCGAGCAGTTCCACTCACAGCGCCGGCTGATGCTCCAGCACGAGTTCATCCGTCGCTCCGACCGCTTGGCCGAGTGGGGCACGTCGGATCGGCCCGCCATCAGCGAGCTCCTGATCTCCGACGAGGACGAGGACGAGGACGATGGCTGACGCGACAGCCCGGCTCGTGGTCAGACTGTACGACGTTGTTGCGGGCGAGATAGAGCTGCACGGAAACTCCGTCCGGTTCACCCCTGACCCCGCCTACCTCGCCCTGCGTCCCCGGCCGATCCTGGGTCAGATCTTCGAGGACGACCCCGAGCGGGTCCGCCCGTCCCACCACCGGTTGGCGCCATGGTTCTCCAACCTGCTGCCGGAGAAGGGCGGCCCGCTCCGCGACATCATGGCCCGGCAGTTCGGCGTGCATGCCGACCGCGAATTCTTCATGATCGCCGGACTGGGGCACGACCTGCCGGGCGCCCTGACCGTGCTGTCCGCCGACGGCACCGACCTACCGGATCCTCCGCCCGTTGAGTCGACCGACCCCACGCCTCTGGAGAGCATGCATCTGAAGTTCTCACTCGCCGGAGTGCAGCTCAAGCTCTCTATGCTTCGCGATCAGCGCGGCCTCACCTTCCCGGCCAGTGGCATGGGCGGCAACTGGATCGTGAAGCTGCCTTTCCACCACCTGCACCAGGTTCCGGAGAACGAGTTCTCGATGATGACCTGGCTTAAAGAGTCGGGAGTCGACGTACCCACGATCGAGCTGCTCCCGGCCGAGCGCATCCACGGCATCCCCGACGGCCTCATCGAACCGGGAACCAAAGTCTTCGCCATCGAGCGATTCGACCGCACCCCGCTGGGACCGCACCATACCGAGGACTTCGCCCAGATTTTCGACGTGTACCCGGAGCAGAAGTATCAGCACGCCAACTACGAGTCGATCGGGCGGGTACTGCTCAACCTCGCCGGTGAGGAGGCGGTCCGGGAGTTCGTTCGCCGCCTCGTGGCCATCGTGCTGATGGGCAACGGCGACGCCCACCTGAAGAACTGGTCGGTGTGCTACCGCGACCAGTTCCGGGCCGAGCTGAGCCCGGCATACGACTTCGTGTCGACAGTCGCGTACAAGCAGTTCCAGAACGATACGCTCGCGCTGAACCTGGATCGGTCGAAGAGCTTCGCAGCCGTCACCCCGGCGACGTTCCGGCGGTTCGGCGAGCGCATCGGCTATCCGCGGCCCAGCGAGTTGGAGACGCTGTCCGCTTCGTTCGCGGAGACGATGCGGTCGACCTGGTTCTCCATCGTGGGCGATATTCCCGTTTCACCAGAAATACTAGCGGTCATGGCGGCCCGTCTGCGTGACCTTCCGATAGCCGGATGAGGCAGCTCCAGGTCCTCGACATCGACGGCCGCCAGCCGCGTTAGCCTCGCGGTTTCCCTATCCGGAATATCCAGCGAGCGCCGGCGCGGTGGCCACGGATCTACCCGCCGGCCGTCTGAACAGGCACGACCAGCCGCGGCACGCGCTTCAGCCCAGCGCGGCCAGCGCCTCGCGGACGGTGAACGCGCCGGCGTAGAGCGCCTTGCCCGCGATCACGCCCTCCACGCCCGCCGGCTCGAGCGTGGCCAGCGCGCGCAGGTCATCGAGCGTGGACACCCCGCCGCTGGCGATCACCGGCCGGTCGGTGGCGGCGCAGACCTCGCGGAGCAGGTCGAGGTTGGGGCCGCGCATCGTGCCGTCCTTGGTGATGTCGGTAACGACGTAACGGGCCGCGCCCGCCTTGTCGAGCCGGGCGAGCACCTCGTACAGGTCGCCGCCGTCGCGGGTCCAGCCGCGCGCGGCGAGGGTACGCCCCCGCACGTCCAGCCCTATCGCGACCCGCTCGCCGTACTCGCCGACCACCCGGTCACACCACTGCGGGTCCTCCAGAGCGGCGGTGCCGATGTTGACCCGGGCGCAGCCGGTGGCGAGCGCGCGGGTCAGCGACTCGTCGTCGCGGATGCCGCCGGAGAGCTCGACCTTCACGTCGAGCCGGCCGACCACCGAGGCGAGCAGCTCGGCGTTGGAGCCCCGCCCGAAGGCCGCGTCCAGGTCGACCAGGTGCACCCACTCGGCGCCGTCGTTCTGCCAGGCGAGCGCGGCCTCCAGCGGGTCGCCGTAGGACGTCTCCGAGCCGGCGGCGCCCTGCACGAGGCGTACCGCTTGGCCGTCGGCGACGTCGACGGCCGGCAGCAGCGTGAGTGTCACGGGGTTTCTCCTTCTACGAGCGCTTGCCGAGCACCAGGACCACGAGGGCGGGCACGGCGATGACGAGCATGGCGGTCAGGACGATGCGCAGCCCCGGATCGGGCACGAACAGCCACACCGCGGCCGCCGCGACGACCGGCAGCGCCACGATGCCGATCCGCTGGCCGCGGCTGCGCCGGTACAGCCGGCCGGGGCTGCCCTGCCGGGGCGTCAGCCGGCGGGCCAGTTCGCGGCGCCGCTGCCGCCGGGCCACCTTGCGGGCCCGAGCGGTCTTCTGCTTCTCCAGCACGGCGAGGCGCTCGGCACGCCGCCGCGCACGCTCCTTGGACATCGCTCAGAGCCCGGCGACCCAGTTGCGCAGCAGCGCGAAGCCCACGTCGGCCGACTTCTCCGGATGGAACTGCGCGGCGCTGAGCGAGCCGAGCTCGACCGCGGCGGCGAACGGCTCGTCATGGCTCGCGGTGGTCACCGCGGCGCCGGCCCGGCGCAGCAGATCAAGGTCCGAGGCCGCGTACGAGTGGACGAAGTAGAACCGGGCCTCGCGGGGCAGGCCGGCCAGCAGCGCGGACCCCGCCGCCGCGTCGACCGTGTTCCACCCCATGTGCGGGATGCGGACAGCGGTCAGCCGGGTCACCGAGCCCGGCAGCAGCCCGAGGCCCTTGGTCTCGACGCCGTGCTCCACGCCGGAGTCGAAGAGGATCTGCATGCCGACGCAGATGCCGAGCACCGGGCGGCCGGCCGCGACCCGCTCGGCGATCACCGGGCCGGCGCCGAGCGCCTCGATGCCGGCCATGCAGGCCGCATAGGCCCCGACGCCGGGCACCACCAGCCCGTCCGCGTCCGCGGCGGCCGCCAGATCGCTGGTCACCGTCACGTCCGCGCCGGTGCGGGCCAAGGCCCGCTCGGCCGAGCGAAGATTGCCCGACCCGTAGTCGAGCACCACCACCCTCGACGGGCTCGCGTGCTCAGTCATCAGCTGCTCCCGGGGATCAGCCAGGCGATGCCGCCCGCGGCGGCGAGGGCGGCGAGCACGCCGACGACGCCGATGGTGAACTTCGTGGCACCGGACTTGACCAGCTGGAACACGCCGCCCGCCAGGAAACCGGCCACGAGGAAGAGCACGATCGGCATCAGAGCACGCCCTTGGTGGAGGGCAGCCGGCCGGCGTTGCGCGGGTCGATCTCGACGGCCTCGCGCAGCGCCCGGGAGAACGCCTTGAACTGCGCCTCCACCACGTGGTGGGCGTCGGGCCGGCCGCCGTCGCGGGCCGCCCGCAACACCGTGACATGCAGGGTGACCTTGGCGGCGAGGCCGAACGACTCGAAGATGTGCCGGGTCATGCTGGTCGGATAGACCGGCCCGATATACGGCGCCAGCTCGGGCTCGTCGTGCACCACGTAGGGACGGCCGGAGAGGTCGACGGCGGCACGGCAGAGCACCTCGTCCATCGGGATGGTGGCCGACCCGTACCGCCGGATGCCGGCCTTGTCGCCCAGCGCCCGCCCGAAGGCCTCGCCGAGGGCGATGGCCGTGTCCTCCATCGTGTGATGCGCGTCGATCTCGAGGTCGCCCTCGGTGCGCACGGTCAGGTCGAAGCCGCCGTGCTTGGCAAGCTGGTTGAGCATGTGGTCGTAGAAGCCGACCCCGGTGCTCAGATCGCCCTTGCCGGCGCCGTCAAGGTCGATCTCGACGAGCACCTTGGTCTCGTTCGTGACGCGCTCGATCCGCGCGGTCCGACTCATAGCAACGCCTCCAGGAACGCGTCGGTCTCGGCGGAAGTGCCGGCCGTCACCCGCAGCCAGCCCGGAAGGCCGACGTCGCGGACCAGCACACCCCGATCGAGCAGTCGCTGCCAAACGATTTTCTGATCGCCGCCGGTCTCGAAGAGCACGAAGTTGGCGTCGCTGTCGGCGACCCGCACCCCGCGCTCGCGCAGCGTGCCGACGATGCGGTCACGCTGCTGCTTGATCGCTTCCACGGTCGCCAGCAGGGCGGCCCGGTGGGCGATGGCGGCGCGCGCGGCGGCCTGGGTGAGCGCCGACAGGTGGTACGGCAGCCGGACCAGCTGCAGCGCGTCGACCACGGCCGGCTGCGCCGCGAGATAGCCCAGGCGGCCACCGGCGAAACCGAACGCCTTGCTCATCGTGCGCGTGACGACCAGGCGGCCGGACGCGGGCAGCAGCTCAACGGCGCTGCCGGTGCCCGGGCGGGCGAACTCCACGTAGGCCTCGTCGACGATCACCATGCCCGGCGCCGTCTCCAGCACCGCGGTGATCACCTCGGGGTCGAGGGCGGTGCCGGTCGGGTTGTTGGGCGAGCAGAGGAACACCACGTCGGGTCGGTGCTCCAGGATCTGCGCCGCGGCCGCGTCGGGGGTCAGCCCGAAGTCCGGGTCGCGCAGGGCGCCGATCCAGCGGGTGCCGGTGCCGGCCGCGAGCAGCGGGTGCATCGAATAGGACGGACCGAAGCCGAGCGCCGAACGGCCCGGCCCGGCGAACGCCTGCAGCAGTTGCTGCTGCACCTCGTTGGACCCGTTCGCCGCCCACACGTGCGCCGAGGTCAGCCCGTGGCCCAGGTAACCGGCCAGGTCGGCGCGCAGCGCGACGGCCTCCCGGTCGGGGTAGCGGTTGAGGTCGCGCAACTCGGCCTGCAACGCCTTGCCGAGCGCGTCGACGACCTCATCGGGCAGGGAATACGAGTTCTCGTTCGTGTTCAGCCGCACGGCGACGTCGAGCTGCGGAGCCCCGTACGGTGATGTGCCGCGCAGGTCGTCGCGGATCGGCAGGTCGTCGATCGCGCTCACCGGGCCGACCCCCTGTCCGGACGCCCGTGATCGGGCCGAAGCCGAGCCTTGACCGCGTCGCCGTGCGCCGGAAGGTCCTCGGCGTTGGCCAGGGCGATCACGTGACCGGCGACGTCGCGCAGGGCCGCCTCGTCGTACTCCACCACGTGGATGCCGCGCAGGAACGACTGCACGGACAGGCCGGACGAATGCCGCGCGCACCCGCCGGTGGGCAGCACGTGGTTGGAGCCGGCCGCGTAGTCGCCGAGCGACACCGGCGACCACGCCCCGACAAAAATCGCGCCGGCGTTGCGGACCCGCATGGCCCACTGCCGCGCGTCGCGCGCCTGGATCTCCAGGTGCTCCGCCGCGTACGCGTCGACGACGCGCAAGCCCTGCTCAAGGTCGTCGACCAGCACCACACCGGACTGCTCGCCGGTCAGCGCCGCCAGCACCCGCGCCTCGTGCTTGGTCGCGGCCACCTGCCGGGTCAGCTCCGCCTCGACCGCGTCGAGCAGCGCCTCGGAGTCGGTGACCAGCACGCTGGCCGCGAGCGGGTCGTGCTCGGCCTGGCTGATCAGGTCGGCGGCAACGTGCCGGGGGTCGGCGGTCTCGTCGGCGAGCACGGCGATCTCGGTGGGCCCGGCCTCGGCGTCGATGCCGACCTCGCCGCGCAGAAGCCGCTTGGCCGCGGTGACCCAGATGTTGCCCGGCCCGGTGATCACGTCGACGGGCTCGCAGCGATCGCCCTCGTCCACCCCTTCGGCGCCGTAGCCCAGCATCGCGATCGCCTGGGCGCCGCCGACCGCGTAGACCTCCTCGACGCCGAGCAGCGCGCACGCGGCCAGGACCCGGGCGTCGGGCAGGCCGCCGTTCTCCTTCTGCGGGGGGCTCGCCACGACCAGGCTCTCGACGCCGGCCTCCTGGGCGGGCACCACGTTCATCACCACGGTGGACGGATAGACGGCCAGGCCGCCGGGCACGTAGAGGCCGACGCGACGGACCGGAACCCACCGCTCGGTCACCGTGCCGCCGTCGACCACCTGCGTGGTGACCTCGGAGCGGCGCTGGTCGTGGTGCACCTTGCGGACCCGCTTGATGGACTCCAGCAGGGCGGCGCGCACCTCGGGGTCGAGCTGCTCGGCGGCGGCCGCGATCGCCGAGGCGGGCACCCGCAGCCGGTCGAGCGTGACGCCGTCGAAGCGTTGCGTCGCCTCCCGGATCGCGCTGAAGCCGTGCCGATGGACCGCCTCGACGACCGGGCGGATCCGCTCGACGGCGACCGAGACGTCGAGCTGGGCACGGGGCAGCAGGCCGCGCGGGTCCCGTCGGGAGCCGCGCAGGTCGATCCGATTCAGCACGGGCACAAGTTTAGGCGGCGGCGAACGGTGCGCCCCCTTGCGACGCGGCCGGGCCCAGGCCTTGGGACGGTGATCACGCCGGCCGGCCCACCCGCTGCGGAAGCCCGACATGTTCGTTACCGAGCCCACAGCGGCGGAAACCCAGGCAAGTTCGGTGAACGAGCGCGGCCACCGGGTGTCGCCGGTCGTGTGCGACGGGTTGACCAAGGTCAGCCGACCGTTAGGCTGAACCCGTGAGTGCGCGGCTGCCGGTGTTCCCGCTGGGTACGGTGCTTTTCCCCGGCCTGGTGCTGCCCCTGCACATCTTCGAGGAGCGTTACCGTGCGCTCGTTCGCGAGCTGGTGGCGAGCCCTGAGGACGGTCCGCACGAGTTCGGCGTGGTCACCCTGCGCCGCGGAGTGGAGGCCCCGGCCCCCGACACCGAGGACGGCCCGGCCGTCGAGCCGGCCACGCCGGTCGCGACCGACGACCTCTATCCGGTGGGTTGCACAGCCGAGTTGCGCCAGGTCACCGAGTTGCCGGACGGTCGCTTCGACATCATGACGGTGGGCCGGCGCCGGTTCTCGATCCGCGACGTCGAGCAGGGTGACGAGCCGTACCTCACCGCCCAGGTGGAGTGGCTGCCCGACGAGACCGCCGACGCGACCGCCGAGAGTTTGGCGCCGCGCGCCCTCGCCGCGTTCCGCACCTATCTGGACCTGCTGCGCCCCGACTCCGAGGCGCTCGACGCGGTCCCCGCCGACCCGACCGTGCTGTCCCACCTGATCGCCGCGACCGCGCAGCTGACCACCGACGAGCGCCAGTTCCTGCTCGCGGCCCCCGACACCGCGAGCCGCCTGCGCGCCGAGCTGAAGCTGCTCAACCGCGAGGCCGGCCTGCTGGCCAGGGTCCGAGCCGTCCCGGTGCCCCTCTCCGACCTGGCCCGCCCCGCCAGCCCCAACTGATCCCGCGTCGGCGCTAGCCCTTGCCCAGCCTGCGTCAGCGGGGGTCCTCCCGCGATCCCGCGGCCGGGCCCTCCCACGATCCCGCCGCGGTCAGGTCGCCCCGGGCGAGGTCCCCGGCCTCCTCGGCGGCCGTGTTCGGACCGTAGCCGGGCTTGGCCCCCGGCTCGTCCAGGTCGGGATCGTTCGACCAGCCGGCCAGCAGCGTCAGCACGATCGCCGCCGCGAACGCCGGAACCAACCGCGGCCCCACCGAGTGCACCTCGGGCGGCGCGAGATAGGTAGCCCCCTGCACCGCCGTCGCCTGCCAATGCTGGTAGGCGCTCTTCCCGATCAGCTCGCCCACCCACGGCCCGGCCAGATAACCGGCCCCGAGCGTCCCGAGAACGACCCCGAGCAGCAGGAACGGTCCACGATCACGCCGCAGCACCTGCCAGGCGACGATCGCCACCAGCAGCCCGAACCCCAACCCGAGCAGCGTGTACCACCCGTCCGCCGCGATGTACTCCTCCGGCGACGGATCGTTGACCACGATCCCGCTCCGCCCGGCGTCGAGCACCGGCACGGACGGCGCCAGCCACGCCCAGAGCAGCCCCAACGGCCCGCCAAGGGCAAAAGCAACAACCCCGCTCAAAACACCGACCAACGCCGTACGCCGCCACGGCCGCCGCTCCCGCCGCGGGTCGTCGTAGCCCTGCGGATAGTCCTCGCCCGCCAACGCGTACGGGTCAGGCCCAGAAGGATGCGCGAGTCCAAACCCGGCGCCGCCAATCCCGCCGCCGAAATCCTCAAGCGCGCCGGGACCGCTCACCTCACTACGACCCGCCGCACCGTCGGGCGAGCCGCCGATGTACGAAGGCTCGGCCGTGGGATCGGCAAGCGGCTGCTCGGGCTGCTGCGGCTGAGCCGGTTCCTGACTCGGGTTCACCCCCCGATCCTGCCAGGTCCCCCACCGTTGCGTCCGCCACGCCCACTCCGCCCCGCCCACCTCCGCCGGGACCACGTCCCGTACAGCCCGCCACCGCGGCCCTTGCCGCACCGACAATCCCGTCCAAACCAGCCGCCAAGCCGGCGTTTTCCCGCCCACATCAAAGTTCCCCCAGAATCCGCCATCTCGCCGTTCCCCGGCCGCTGGTTAGGCGACGGCGCTCGGGCCGAGGATGGTCTTGAGGTCGGCGCGTAGCGCCGGCGTCGGGGCGACGCGGACAGCGCCGAGGCGCAGGACCGTGGTGCGGCTGCCGTTTTGCAGGTGGACGTGGACCTCGGCGTCGCCGGGGTGGCTGGTGAGGATCTCCTTGAGCTCGGAGACCAGCGGCGGCGTGCAGCGGGTGATGGGCATGGTCAAGGTGACGGGCTTGCTGTCAGGGTTGTGGCTGACGTCGGGCAGCGACATGTCCATGGCCATGATGCGCGGCGTGTCGTCGCGACGGTCGACGCGGCCCTTGACCACGACGATGGCGTCCTCGGCGATGTACTGGCCGATCACCTCGTACGTATTGGGGAAGAACAACGCCTCGACGCCGCCGGCCAGGTCCTCCAGGGTGGCCGACGCCCAGGCCCGGCCCTGCTTGGTGATCCGGCGCTGGACGCCGGTGAGGATGCCGGCGAGCGTCACCACCTGGCCGTCGGGGACCGAGCCGTCCTCATTGAGCGCGGCGATCGTGGTGTCGGCCGCGTTGGCCAGCAACTGCTCGAGGCCGGCGAGCGGATGGTCGGAGACGTACAGGCCGAGCATCTCCCGCTCGAAGGCCAATTTGTCGCGCTTGTCCCATTCGCCATCGCCGATGGTCGGCATGGCGACCGTGGCCGCATTGCCCGCGCCGCTCTCGGCGAACGCGCCGAACAGGTCGAACTGGCCGGCCGCCTCGTTGCGCTTGACGTCGGCATACGCGTCGATCGCCTCGGCATGCACCGCCAGCAGGGCCTTGCGGCTGTGCCCCATCGAGTCGAAGGCCCCCGCCTTGATCAGGGATTCCACCGTCTTCTTGTTGCACGCGACCGCGTCCACCTTGGACAAGAAGTCGTAGAAGTCCCGATAATCACCCTTATCCTTGCGGCACCGGGCGACGGCCTCGACGACGTTGTGCCCGACGTTGCGGACCGCGGCGAGGCCGAACCGGATGTCCTTGCCGACCGGGGTGAACGGCCCGGCGGACTGGTTGACGTCGGGCGGCAGGACGTGGATGCCCATGCGCCGGCACTCGGCCAGATACATCGCCATCTTGTCCTTGTCGTCGCCGACGCTGGTGAGCAGGCCCGCCATGTACTCCGCGGGGTAGTTGGCCTTGAGATAGCCGGTCCAGTAGGAGACGAGCCCATAGCCGGCCGTGTGCGCCTTGTTGAAGGCGTAGTCGGCGAACGGGACCAGCACGTCCCAGATGGCCTTGACCGCCGCATCGCTGTAGCCGTTGGCGACCATGCCGTCCCGGAACGGGATGTACTCCTTGTCGAGGACTTCCTTCTTCTTCTTGCCCATGGCGCGGCGCAGCAGGTCGGCCTTGCCGAGCGAGTAGCCGGCGAGGATCTGCGCGGCGCGCTGCACCTGCTCCTGATAGACGATCAGGCCGTAGGTGGGGCCGAGGATCTCCTCGAGCGGTTTCTCCAGCTCGGGATGGATGCCGGTGATCTCCTGCTGTTTGTTCTTGCGCAGGGCGTAGTTGGTGTGCGAGTTGGCGCCCATCGGGCCGGGCCGGTACAGCGCCAGCACCGCCGAGATGTCCTCGAAGTTGTCGGGCTTCATCAGGCGCAGCAGCGAGCGCATCGGCCCGCCGTCGAGCTGGAACACCCCGAGCGTGTCGCCGCGGGCGAGCAGGTCGTACGTCGGCTGGTCGTCCAGCGACAGGGACAGCAGGTCGAGTTTCCGGCCGTGGTTGAGCTCGATGTTCTTGACCGCGTCGTCGATGATCGTCAGGTTGCGCAGGCCGAGGAAGTCCATCTTGAGCAGGCCTAGCGTCTCGCAGGTCGGGTAGTCGAACTGCGTGATGATCGCGCCGTCGGCGTCGCGCCGCGTCAGCGGGATGTGATCGATGATCGGCTCGGCGGACATGATGACACCGGCCGCGTGCACGCCGGTCTGCCGGATCAGGCCCTCGATGCCACGAGCCGTGTCGATCACCTTTTTGACGTCGGGGTCCTGCTCGTAGAGCGTACGGATCTCGCCGGCCTCGCTGTAGCGCTTGTGGTCGGAGTCGAAGATGCCGGCGAGCGGGATGTCCTTGCCCATCACGGCCGGCGGCATGGCCTTGGTGATGCGGTCTCCCACCGCGTACGGAAAGCCGAGCACCCGGGCCGAGTCCTTGATCGCGGCCTTGGCCTTGATCGTGCCGAAGGTGGCGATCTGGGCCACCTTGTCCTCGCCCCAGCGGTCGGTGACGTACCGGATGACCTCGCCGCGCCGGCGCTCGTCGAAGTCGATGTCGACATCGGGCATCGAGACGCGCTCGGGGTTGAGGAACCGCTCGAAGATCAGCCCGTGCGGCAGCGGATCGAGGTCGGTGATGCCCATCGCATACGCCACCAGAGAGCCGGCCGCCGAGCCGCGGCCCGGGCCGACGGCGATCCCGTTCTGTTTCGACCACTGGATGAAGTCGGCGACCACCAGGAAGTACGACGGGAAGCCCATCTGGATGATGATGCCCAGCTCGTACTCCGCCTGCGTGACGTGCGTCTCCGGGACGCCGTCGGGGAAACGGCGCCGCAAACCCTCGAAGGCGACGTGCCGGAAGTAGGACTCCTCGGTATAGCCGTCCGGGATCGGGAACCGCGGCATCAGGTTCTTGAAGGTGAACATCCCCTCGATGTCCACCCGCTCGGCCACCAGCAGCGTGTTGCGGCAACCGTCCTGCCACGCCTCGGACGAGTCGACCGCGCGCATCTGGTCGGCCGCCTTGATGTAGTAGCCGCCGCCCTCGAGGCGGAACCGGTTGGGGTCGGCGATGTTGCTGCCGGTCTGCACGCAGAGCAGCACATCGTGCGCCGTGGACTGCGACTCGTACGTGTAGTGCGAGTCGTTGGTGACCAGCGGCGGGATGCCGAGTTTGCGACCGACCTCCAGCAGGCCCTCGCGAACCCGCTTCTCGATATCCAGCCCGTGATCCATGATCTCCAGGAAGTAGTTCTCCTTGCCGAGAATCTCCTGGTAGGCCGCGGCGGACTTGAGAGCCTCGTCGAACTGGCCCAGCCGCAGCCGGGTCTGCACCGTGCCGGACGGGCAGCCGGTCGTCCCCATGATGCCCTCGGCGTGCTCCGCGATGATCTCGAAGTCCATCCGCGGCCACTTGCCGAGCTGGCCCTCCATCGAGCCGCGTGAGTTGAGCCGGAACAGGTTCTTCAGTCCGACGGCGTTGCGGGCCCACATGGTCATGTGGGTGATCGCGCCGTTGCCGGAGACGTCGTCCCTTTTCTGCTCGGGACGGCCCCACTTGATGCGGCTCTTGGTCAGCCGGGACTCGGGCGCGACATACGCCTCGACGCCGATCACCGGGGTGATGCCGGCGGCGGTGGCCTGCTTGTAGAAGTCGTAGGCGCCGTGCATGTTGCCGTGGTCGGTGATCGCCGCGGCCGGCATTCCCAGCCGCGACGCCTCGGCCAACAGCTCCTTGATCCTGGCGGCCCCGTCGAGCATCGAATACTCGGTGTGCACGTGCAGGTGCACGAACGAGTCAGACACCCGGGACCCCCTTGAGTTGTCGTCAGCGTCCAGGACTCTAGTCCGACCCCCCGACAAGAACGAGGCTCACACGCGCCCTATTCGGCGAATGGCTCGATCATCACAGAGGCGGCCTTGAGCCACGCCGTACGCGTCTCCTGCTGGAGATCTCCGTACTCGATCGAGGAGCCGACCTCGAGCGCCGGATCGTAGGGCACGACGGCGACCGCCCGGGTACGGGTGGCGAAGTGCTTGGCGAAGTCGTTGAGCAGCGGCAGCGGCCCGGGCGACGGGCACGAGATCAGGGTCACCGCGTTGGCGACCAGGTCGCCCATGCCGCTCTCGTCGAGCACGTCGAGCATCCAGTCGGCGGTGAACGCGGCGTCCTCCCGCGGCACCGTGGTGATCACCAACTGGTCGGCCTGGCGCATCACGGTCTGCCAGTTGACGCTCTCCACGTTGTTGCCGGTGTCCACACAGATCACGTCGTGCGTACGCCGCAGCAGGTCCATCACCCGGCGCACCGTGCCCTGGTCGAGGCGCGCCGCAAAGCGCGGACTCTCCTCGCCGGCGAGCACGTCGTACGACCCGTCGGCGGCGTGCCGCAGGTAGCCGTCGAGCTCCTGCAGCAGGCCATCGCCGTGCATGTTCTCGATCTGCAGCAGGTCGTGCAGCAGGTGCTTGATCGTGCGGGCGTGCCGGGCGCTGCCGGCCCGCAGGCCGAGCGTGCCGCGCAACTCGTTGTCGTCCCAGGCCAGCACCCCGCGCCCGCGGACGCTGCCGATGGTGGCGGCGGCCAGCACGGTGGCGGTGGTCTTGTGCACCCCGCCCTTGGGGTTGGCGAAGGCCAGCACCCGGGGCTTGCCGAGCTTGCGGCGCATCAACGAGACAGCCCGCTCGAGGTCGTCGTCGGCGCGGGTCTGCCGCCACTCGATGCGCGCGGCCGGCGAGGTCGGCGACGGCGCCCCGACCGGTTGCCGTGCCACCGCTGGCTGAAGTGGGACCACGGGCTGGAGCGGGACGGCGGCCGGCGCGACCGGCTGAACCGGGACGGCGACCGGCGCGACCGCCTGCATCGGCGGCGCCACCTGGGCGGCCGCCCTCGCCTGCGGATAGTCGCGGGGCTGGGCCGACGCCGGGCGGGCGGGGCTGAAGAAGCTGCGCGGCGGCTCGGGCTCGACGGGGGCGCGGCGGCCGTTGGTCTCTGGCTGGCGGCCCTGCCAGCGGGGGTCGAGCGGGTTGATCGGCCGCTGCGGCATCGGGCGCTGCTCGGCGGGCCGCTGCTCGGCCGGGCGCGCCGGGTCGGGGCCGCGCCGCTCGAACTCGAACCCCGACCGCGGCTCGATCGGGGTGAAAGGGCGACGGTCGGCCGGGCCGCGGCGGCTCGGCAAGGGCTGGGCGTAGGGCGTCGGCGGAGCCGGTGTCGCCTCGGGCTCCTCCTCGGCCGGTGGCTCCTCGGCAGCCGTCGCTCGTGAACCGTGCCGAGCACGGTCGAGCAGCGCCCGCCATCGCGGGGCTGGTTCCGCAGGCCGGCCCCAGCCGGTCTCGGTCCCATCCACGGCTCGTCCTCCCTGCGCGTTACTCTCGGTCATCCCTCGACGGGTTCGCGCCCTGACAGGCTACGGATGAGAACCCTATTCGGGCCACTGCCCGCGCGACCACACCCGGTCGGTCTAGTTGAACGAAATCGCGGCACCATGATCGCGTCCGAGTGCCGTCCGAACGTTTCGCGGACGAGAAATCTAACGTCCGGATCGGGCTCCAGATGCTACCGCCGAGGTGCTCAAGCCTTCATGAGCAGCACGCGCGTTTGCTGTCGAGGCTACGACCGTTCGCTCCTCTGGTGCCGTCGCGGATGGGTCGGGACCGGAATCGGCGCCGCCCGATGAGTTGGATGTCACACGGACCCCGAGCGACGACAGTAGCGGCGCGGCGGTGTGTGACGCAATGCCCGATCCGTCTGTTGGCACAGGCGTAGCCGACCCGGTGGTGTCCTCCGCGACGACGCCGGACTGCTCCGGCAACGGCGGGCAGAACTCGGTGCGGTCCAGACCCCGTATCTCGGGCGCCGGATCGACCACCCGCACACCCGGACGATCCGCGATCGCCTGCAACCAGCGCGGGGCGGCGCGGACCACGGCCGCGAAGGCGCAGGCACACCCCGACCGGTACGCTGCGGCCTCGGCGGCCGCCGTCGCGGCTGCCACACTGTACGCCCCGCGGGCCCGCTCCACATCGCCCCCGTCGCCCTGCAGACGGCGGCTGAGCTGCAGGTATTCCGCCTGCTCCTGGTCGCGTTGCAGGGCCGCGTCGAGCATCCCGGCCGTCACGTCCCCGGGCAGCCGGAAGACCGGGAGGCGCACCACCTGGGTGTGCGCGTTCGCCATCGGCACCCGCACGTAGACCTGGGCCACCGCGGCGCCGGCCAACGTCGACGGCAGCCGCTCGGGCGGGACGTAGGTGTCGAGGCTGACCAACGCCCAGGTGTCGCCCGCCGCGGGCGACGCCGGGTCGGTCAGCGCGGCCAGCTCGCGGCGGGACGCGCCGAGATAGCCGGGGATCGATTGCCCCTGCACCACTCCGACCTGCAGCAGATCGTCGGTGTCGCCGGACGGTGAGGCGCCGGGCCGGGCCGCCCACAGAACGCCGACCAGCAGCGCGCCGACCGAGACGGTGGCGACGGCGATCATGACGCGCAGCCCGAGAGGGCCGCGTATCGCCATTTCCCGCATGCGCCCCGCGGGCCACACCTGCCTGCTCCTCGACGTCAGTTGGCCTCCTGAAGCACGTCCAGCGCGTACTTCAGGTCGTCAGGGTAGTCGCTGACGAAGCGAACCTCATCGTTCGTTCGGGGATGCAGGAACCCCAATTCTCGGGCGTGCAACCACTGCCGGCCGAGGTGCAGCCGGACGGCCAGCGTCGGGTCGGCGCCGTAGGTGAGGTCGCCGACGCACGGGTGCCGCATGGCCGAGAAGTGCACCCGGATCTGGTGCGTGCGTCCCGTCTCCAGCTTCACGTCGATCAGGCTCGCCGAGCGGAACGCCTCGATCGTGTCGTAGTGGGTCACGCTGGGCTTGCCGGTCGACATCACCGCATAGCGGTAGTCGGCGGTCGGGTGGCGGTCGATCGGCGCGTCGATGGTCCCCCGCAACGGGTCGAGGTGGCCCTGCACGACGGCGTGGTAGCGCTTGTCCACCTCACGCTCCTTGAAGGCGCGCTTGAGCACGCTGTACGCCAGCTCGCTCTTGGCCACCACCATCAGGCCCGTGGTGCCGACGTCGAGCCGGTGCACGATGCCCTGCCGCTCGGCGGCGCCGCTGGTGGCCACGCGTTGGCCCATCGCGGCCAGGCCGCCGAGGACCGTCGGGCCGGTCCAGCCCGGGCTCGGGTGGGCCGCCACGCCGACCGGCTTGTCGACCACGACGATGTCGTCGTCGCTGTAGACGATGCCCAGCCCGTACACCGCCTCGGCGACCACGGCGGGGGCGGTGGCCGGCGGGGGCAGCGTGACCTCGAGCCAGGAGCCCGCCGTGACCTTGTCGGATTTCGGCCGGGGCACGCCGTCGACCAGCGCGTCGCCGGCCTCGACCAGGGTCGCGGCAGCGGTGCGGGAGAGCCCGAACAGCCGGGACACTGCCTGATCGAGCCGCATGCCGTCGAGCCCGTCGGGCACCGGCACGGAACGCTGCGAGCTCACTGGCTGACCTTCGCCTTCTTGACAGCCCGGCCGCCGTCACGCTGGCGGCCGGTGAGCTCGAGCAGCACGGCCAGGGCGACACCGACGGACAGGCAGCTGTCGGCGACGTTAAAGACGGCAAACCTTTCACCGTACGGCGCGAAGAGGCTGATCATGTCGACCACGTGGCCCTGGAACGGGCCCGGCGCCCTGAACAACCGATCGCCGAGGTTGCCGAAGGCTCCGCCGAGCACCAGCCCGAGCGCGAGCGCCCACGGCACGGAGCGCAGCCGGGTCGCCATCCACCCGATCCAGCCGATCACGACCAGCGTGATGACCGGGAAGATCCAGGTGTGCGTGCTGCCGAAACTGAACGCCGCCCCGCTGTTGCGCAGCAGCGAAAGATAGATCAGGCCACCGAGGATCCGGACCGGCCGCCCCTCGGTGAGGTGCTCGGTACAGAGCCATTTGACCCATTGGTCGAGCGCCACCGCGATCAGGGCGGTGGCGCCGAGCACCGTCACGGCGCGCACGGACAGGCCGGACCTCGTGCCCGCCTCCGGTTCGCTGACCGCGGTCGTGCCCGCTGCCTCGTCGGCGTTCAGCGTCGTTCCTCCAGCTGCTTGCAGGTCACACAGAGAGTCGCGGACGGGAAGGCCGCCAGTCGCTCGACCGGGATCGCGTTGCCGCACCGCTCGCACCAACCGTAGTTGCCCTCGCCGAGCCGCTCGATGGCGCGCTCCACTTGTGTGATCCGCTCCAGCAGGTTGTTCGCAAGTGTGATCTCCTGCTCCCGCTCGAACGTCTTCGTGCCGGTGTCCGCCTGGTCGTCGCCGGCAGAATCGGCGAGGCGCTCCCGCTGCAGCTCGGTGATCTCGCTCAGCGAGTGGTCGTACTCCGCCTGCAACTCGTCGCGCCGCTCCACGAGCGCCGCGCGGATCTTCTCGGTCTCCGCCGCGCTGCGGCTCCGCTTCGTGGCGGCGGCCTTGGTCGTCGAGGCGGACCTGGTGTCGGTTGCCTTGGCCATCGTCGCTCCCTCGGCCGCGTCCTGCGCGGCGGTCAGCGTCCTCGAGACCGGTCGGCGGACCCGGTCGGGCCGCTCCCCTGTCTCCCTGTCGAAAATCGGCGCCGGAGGCGCCCCACGCGCCGCCGGAGGTCGCCATCCCCCGCTCGCTCGGCCGCCGCGGAGAATGTCGCATCTGATCTTGCCCATGCCCGGCTGATCCATACGCCGGGCACCCTGCACCCGGCCGGCTATCCGCCGATCATGTCCCCGACCGGCTTCACTCTCCGCGCCCGCCCGATGCCCCACTCCGGCCCCGCCGGCCGGCCCTGACGATCATGCCTCACCTGCGAAAACGACGCGGCCCACCCCTGCCACGCACTCCGGAGGTTCGCAAGGATACGGAACGTAGGGTGCGCCGACAACAAGCCGCACCGGATACCCGCCCGAAACCTGCCATAAACCTCGTATAAGTCGCGCCAGATTCCCGGCCCACGCCCACTCACCGCACGGCGGGCTCCACCCAGCCCTCCCCGCCGCCCATCGGCCAGCCCCAGGCGTCCGTCGACGGCCTACCTCCAGCACTCCCCAACGCCACGGCGACGGCGACCACATCGGCTGCGGTGGTGGTGACCGCGGCGACGGTGGCGACCGCGGCACCAGCCCCAGGCCGACGATCAGAGGCCCGGGCATTGTTGACGGCCTCCCGGGAGTCGCGACCGGCCGCGCGACGGCAGCCGCCTGCGGTGCGTTGTCTCGAAGACCGCCGCGGCGTCCGTCGAGGAACGTACGACGCCGTAAGCAGCACCAAACGCCAATTCAGACCCAAAACCTGATTTCGCCGAGAGCCCGGCGAACGCGACGCTCACGGCGACGCCGGCGGTGTCCGGCACGGCGGAGAGCCCGAGGACCGGGCCGCGCCTGGCGGCTCAGCCCGCGGTCAGCCCGGATCACCTCGAGGCTCCGGCCTCCGGCCGGGCGCGCTCACGGTGGGCCTTCGCGCAGTTCGGCCAGGCGAGCCGAGACCGTCGCGTCGGGCGCGGCGACGGTGAAGACCTTGTCTCGGCTGGTCGCGCCGAGCTTGAGCGCGACGTCGGCCGGACGCACCCGCAGCGCGTCGGCCAGCGCCCGCCGAACGGCCTCGGTGGCCTTGCCGTCGACGGCCGGCGCGCCGACCGCGACGATCAGCGCAGGCCCATGCGGGCCGTCATAGCTCCCGCCCACCCGGGTACGCCCGGCGCCCGGTCGCACCCGCACCGGGATCGAGAGCACGGCCTGTTCGGGCGGTGGCACGCTGCGCTTGGCCATGCCCCATTGTGCAGATCGCGCCTCTGCTCAGGGCACCGCCCGCTCGAACAGCAGCTGGGGCGCCCAGAACGAGTGGCAGCTCGGGTCCCGGCCCGAGCCACCTCATCACGGGCTTACTGATGATCTCGCCTCAGGGTCTCTCGGCGACACGGGCAAATCGGCTCTCCGCAGGCGTTCGGCGCGAACGGCCTGACGACCCTGATCCGGGAAGGTCGGTAAGCGGTGGCGGCTGCCGCAGAGGGTGTGGAGTTGCGGTCGCCCGGCCGGCCGCGCGCTACACGATCGCCCTCCAGACCACACGCTCACCCACACCCGGCGAACCCAGGCACCAGCCGGCTACCAGGCTGCCGCAGCGACCAAACGGTCGACCGGACGGCACAGGCCGCAGGGGCTGAAGCCGAGCTCGACTGCCTCGTTGACCGGGATCGGCTCGGTCAGCCGGCCGACGAGGTGCGTGCAGTCGGCCATGTGGTAGCGCGGCCGGCCGTCGACGACCAGGACCTCGGCGTCCAGACGGGCGACGCGCACGGCGTCCGTAGGCCTGACCGCCTGGGGCAGCGGCTCGTCGTCGGGGTCGTCGGCGTCGGGCTCGGCGAAGTCGTCGTTCAGCCCGGACAGGCCGGCATGTGCCGCAGCCTCCGCGTGCACGTCGCGGCCAGCACGGTCGCTTCCACCAGCACGGTCGCTTCCACCAGCACGGTCGCTTCCACCAGCACGGTCGCCGAAGCCGGACCGTTCGCCCCCGCCGGCACGGTCGCCGGCTCCTGGCAGGTCGCCGGGGAGAGCGTCGGGGCCGGGGAGGTCGTCCGCGATCGGTGCGGTGGCCCGGCGCCAAGCGTGCTCGTCCGCGTCTTCGCTGCGTGCGGCGCTGATCGCCGAGGAGGCCCGGTCGTAGTCGGGCGGAGGCTGGTCCGCGGCGGCCGCTCGGGCCGCGTGCTCGTCGACCGCCTGCGTGGTGAACGGCTGCTCCGGCGTGTCCCAGGGACCGTCGTCGCCGAAACCGAGGTCGACCTCGGGGTCGGGCATGTCCCGTCCCGGACCGGTCCGCTCCTCGATCGGGTTCGACCGCACGGAGTCTGCCGCGAAACCCTCGCCGGGCGGGACGAAGTCGGCGCCGGCGCGAGCTCCCCGGCGCCGACCACGCCAGCCGGGCCGAGTATCGCCAGGCTGAGCGGTGCCGGCCTGAGCAGTGCCAGCCGAAGCGGCAGCAGCCTGAGAAGTGCCGGCCGGAGCAGGCTGAGAAGTGCCGGCCGAAGCGGCAGCCTGAGCAGGGGGAGGCGGTGGCGAGGCCGCGGCGGCCCGCTGCGCGGCGAACTCAGGCTCCGCGATGAACTCGGCGGTCTCGTCTGGCGCGAGAAACTCGCCCGTGTCGGCATCGGCATAGGCACGGCCGGCGGAAGCGTAGCCAGGATCAGCCGCCGCGTAGGCGGGATCGGCGTAGGCGGGATCGGCGTAGGCGGGATCGGCGTAAGCGGGATCGGCGTAAGCGGGATCGGGCGGGGTCGGACCGGGTTCGGGCACGGCGTGGTCGGCGGCGGCTCGGCGCGTGCCCGCGGCCCGGCGGGCGCCGATGACCAGGGCGATCGCGGCCAGCAGACTGGCCACGATCGAACTGATGAGCAGGCCGCTCGAACCGCCGGTGAGGCCCAGCACGAGCAGCGTCACCGCGACGAGGATGAGCAGCAGGCTAGCAACGATCATGGCTCATCCTCGTCGGGGTGGGCGGACCCTGAGCTCAGCGCCCGGACTCGATGGAACCGGCGCGGCTGCCGCCGTAGGAGCCGGCAAGACCGGCCGCGGCGAGACCGCCGGAGCCGCCGACTGCACGGCTGGCGTCGGCGCGGCTCATCTCCGCCTCGAGGCCCTGACCGCGACCGTCGAGGTCACGCAGCTGGCTCTCCAGGTACGCCTTCAGGCGGGTACGGTACTCCCGCTCGAACTGCTTGAGCTCCTCGATGTGCTTCTGCAGCGCGGAACGCTTGGCGTCCAGGCCGCCCATCGCCTCCTGGTGGCGCTGGCGGGCGTCACGCTCGAGGGCGTCGGCCTTGGCGCGGGCCTCGCGGGTGACCTCTTCCGCCTTGGAGCGCGCGTCGGAGAGGAGCTTGTCGGCCTCGCGACGGGCGTCGGAGACGTGATCGTCGGCGGTACGCTGGGCCATCATCAGGACTCGCAGAGCCTGCTGCTCGCCGTCGCCACCGCTCGAGCCGCTGCCCCCACCGACCGGGCCCTGGGCCCGGACCTGCTCGAGCTCGGCCTGCATTTGGCGCGCGGCCTGCTCGGCCTGCGCCTTGTCGCGCTGGACGCGGTCGAGCTGCGCCTTGACATCGTTGAGCTCCGCGGCCAGTCGCGGGTCGGCGCTCGGGCCGGCTGGTGCGCCACCCCGACCGCCGCGCTCCACCTGGGCGCGCAGCTCGTTGTTCTCCTCGATCAGACGGGCGAGCTCGCGCTCGACCTCGTCCAGGAAGGCGTCGACCTCCTCCTCGTCATACCCCCGCTTGCCGATCGGGGGCTTCTTGAAGGCGACGTTGTGCACGTCGGCCGGGGTGAGCGGCATCGAAACTCCTCGGGTCAGTCGCGGCCGCGGTGGGGCTGCAGTTAGGCGAAGCTGTAGATCAAGTTTTGCAGCACGAACCTCATGAGCACGAACAGGATAACCAGCAGCACGAGGGAAGCCAGGTCCAAACTCACGTTACCAATGCGCAGCGGTGGGATCACACGCCTCAACGCCTTGAGAGGTGGATCAGTGACGCTCCACACCGATTCGAGTACCGCGGACGCCCCCCGGCCTGGCTGCCAACGCCGCCCGTACTGCAGCACCGCACTCAGCACGAACCTTGCCAGCAACACCAGGAAGAAGACGTAGACCAGAAGATAGACAATCTGGAACACGATCGACAGCACGTCTAACGGATCCCCCCAAATATCGGGTTAACTCAGTGGGTCGACCCCGGTCGGATCAACTCTGGTTGAAGAACCCGCCCTCGGCAATCTTGGCCTTGTCCTCCGCGGTGACCTGGACATTTGCCGGCGAGAGCAGGAAGACCCGGTTGGTCACGCGCTCGATCGTACCGCGAAGGCCAAACGCCAGTCCGGCTGCGAAATCGACCAGACGGCGGGCATCGCCCTCATCCATCTCGGTGAGGTTGATGATCACCGGTACGCCGTCGCGGAAGTGCTCGCCGATCGTCCGGGCTTCCCGGTATGTGGTCGGGTGCAGCGTCGTGATCTGGTATCTCTGCTCCTCCTCGGCCGGGCGCTGATGCGCCTGCGGCTGGTGCACGGCCTGCGGCGCCAATGCCAGATTGTCCCGAGTCGAATAGCTCATCGGAGCCGTGGACTCACCCGCCGTGGTCGACCGAGTGATGGAGCGCACGCTTGCTCTGTCCGAACGATCCACCCGATCGTGGTCTTCCAGGTCGCCGCGGGCGGACAGCCTGTCCGAGATCCGGCCGCGCTCGGCCCGCGCGCGGGGCACCGACCGCTCCTCCTCGACGTCGTCCTCGTCGTCGGCGAACTCGTCCGCGTAGCGATCGCCCGAGTAACGGTCACGGTCGCGATCGCGGTAGGAGCTCTCCCGGTAGCCGCGGTCGTCATAACCGCGGTCGTCGTCCTCCTCGACGAGGCCCAGCCAGACGCCCGCCTTGCGAAGAGCGCTCATGCCGGACCTCCGCTTCGCTGCGTGCCGGCATGAGCGGCTGCGCCGAGCGATTTGATGAGCTCACTCCGTTCGCTCATGCCGGACCTCCGCTTCGCCGCGTGCCGGCATGAGCGGCTGCGCCGAGCCACCTGACGAGCTCACTACGTTCGCTGCGTGCCGGACCCGCGCTTCGCTGCGTGCCGGCATGAGCGGCTGCGCCGAGCCACCTGACGAGCTCACTGCGTTCGCTCATGCCACAACCCCATCTCCGACGTTGACCCGACTAGCCATGTCCCCCACCTTCGTCCGCTTCGCGGCCCGCACCCCCTCGGCGTACCGCATCCCCCCTTGCACGTGCCGAGGGTGAGTCTCATCCGGACCCCCTGCGGCGCGCTGCGACGCTGCGTCGTCGGACGCGGCCGGCCGGCGATGGTCGGTCGCGTTAAACAACACCCATGTAGTTTGCTGCCCGCCGCAAGGCTACCGCAGCAGGTTTCGCATCCCGAGCAAAGAAGTGCCGATCCGGACGTGTGTCGCCCCGTGCCGGACGGCCGCTTCCAGGTCGGCGCTCATGCCCGCCGACACGGTCGTGGCGCCCGGGTGAGCCGCGGCCAGCCGCGCCGACAGGGCCGCGAGCTGCTCGAACGCCCGGTCCGGGTCCCAACCGAGCGGCGCGACGGCCATCAGGCCGCCGAGCCGCAGGCCATCCGCGGCGGCCACGGCGTCGGAAACCCGCCAGAGATCGTCGCCGGCCGCGCCGCCGCGGGCCGCATCGCCGTCGATGCTCACCTGCACCAGCACCTCGAGGCGCCGGATCGTGCGGTCGTCCGCCGGCTCGGGCCTGCGGGCGACCGCGTGCTCCAGCGCCTCGACCAACCGCTGCGAGTCGACCGACTCGACCACGTCCGCGTAACCGGCCACGGACCTGGCCTTGTTGCGCTGCAACTGGCCGATGTAGTGCCAGCGCAGCTTCGCGCCCTCGGCCCGGGCGGCCGCCGCCTTCGGCGCGGCCTCCTGGTCGCGGTTCTCCCCCACGTCGGTGACGCCCAGCTCGGCGAGCAGCACGACGTCGCTGGCCGGATAGGTCTTGGTCACCGCCACCAGCGTCACGGCCTCGGGCGACCGGCCGGCGGCGTCGCAGGCGCGAGCGATCCGCTCGCGCACCTCGGCGAGCGAGGCGGCGAGCTGAGCGCGCCGTCCGGCATCCGCCACGACGATCAAAACCTGCCCAGGGGTACGCGGTGAAGTGCTCTGGCCGCCGGTCGGCTCAGGACCCGTTCTTCAGGAAATCCGGCACGTCGACGTCGTCGAAGAGGACCCGCCGCGACTGCGGGCTCGGCGCCGGCGCATTGGACGTCGGGACAGGCGAGGTCGGCGCGACGGGCGGCGGCACGCTCGTCTGGTGCACGACCTTGCGCGTCGGCTCGGCCGGCTTGTAGGAGGGCGTACCCCCGTCGAAGCCCGCCGCGATGACCGTGACCCGCACCTCGTCGCCGAGGGCGTCGTCGATGACGGCCCCGAAGATGATGTTGGCGTCCGGGTGCGCCGCGTCGGTGACCAGCTGCGCCGCGTCGTTGATCTCGAAGAGACCCAGGTCGGAGCCGCCGGCGATGGAGAGCAGCACCCCGCGTGCGCCGTCCATGCTCTGCTCCAGCAGCGGGCTGGAGATGGCCTTCTCCGCCGCCTCGACCGCGCGGTTGTCGCCGCGGGACGAGCCGATGCCCATCAGCGCGCTGCCCGCGCCGCTCATCAC
>Ga0307508_10001139_pt1 | contig 30619 bp, 32 predicted proteins | sample 9_EM_MG_FD_203089 | JGI IMG/M metagenome (GOLD analysis project Ga0307508, IMG submission 203089) | Populus trichocarpa ectomycorrhiza microbial communities from riparian zone in the Pacific Northwest, United States - 9_EM | ecosystem: Host-associated > Plants > Roots > Unclassified | place...
CACCACCGACCAGGCAGAAGTGACGGCCACGAAAGCAGGGAATCTATGTACTAGTAGTGTAGTCTCTTGCGAACTGTAAGAATGTTAACAGTGGATGTCCCAGGTTGGAACAACAGCCTCCCCAACATCAGGAGCTGCACACTGGCAGTTGGGGCTGCAGGGTAAACAGGTTCTTGTAGTGCGAGACTGCCTGTGGCCACCACTTGCTTCATAGATTTAACGGGCCGTGCCTCGAGTCTCAGAGACCATTTCCTTGTTACATGGTGATTCAGCCGCTCCTAACCCTTTTGGGCCCAGACATCACCCGTCGGGGTGTCTCAAACCAGGCTTCGCGTTAGGTCGAGCCTCGTGCGGCGGTATGTACTATCTTGCTACCAATCATGGACACAATGATGTCGACCTGGTGATGACATGCAGTGCGAACAACCGCCAAGGGGTGAGATGATTGGCCCTGTGGGAATTGATGTGTACTGCTAAGTGGGGGAGATGAGTAAGTCACAGCCCACTAGACGCTCGCACCTTTCTTTCCATTCCACGGACACAGACGAGCGGTTATAGAGTGGTACGTACTGGAGGGAACTTCAGGTCAAGTCGTAATGCTGACTGGGTCTAGGAAGTTTACCCTTCACCAAATGGGGGCAGAGACGGTCGAAATCAAATGCGGAAACAACATTTGCTCGGTTGCTTTCCTTCCTGATGGAAAGGACCTCGTGTGCGGTGGTTGGGAAGGCAAGACTCGCCGTTGGAAAGCTGAAAGCGGGCGCGAGGTGGGGGTAGCGATGGATGCAGGAAGTTGTGTTCTCAATCTCGCCGTGTCACCAAATGGAAAATGGGTCGTCAGCGGGACGAATAGTGGCCGGGTGACGGTGTGGAATGCGGAGACCCACGCAAAAGCGACAGAAATCGATACGCACGCAAAGTCGGTGTACGCGGTCGACGTGTCCCCAGACTCGAGGCACATTGCCACCGAATCGGACGAGAAAGCAGTTTGCGTGTGGTCCATTTCGACTGGAGAGCGACTCTTCGGTCCCTGGAAACACGACGGATCGATAGCTGGGATTAAATACTCACCAAACGGAGCCCTCATTGCTACTGCCTCTCTGGAGCGCGATTCCATCAGGATCTATGACAGTAAGGATGGCCGCCTACTCGTCCCGGACATCCGAGTTGGCGTCAGCGCGTACTTGAACCAGTCTTTCACCTGGGCGGCTGATAGCACACAGCTCATTGTGCTATCCGGAGGCGGTAACATCAAGTACCTCGACGTGACCACAGGACGTGTGGGTTCCCAATGGGCCATACACAGTAACGACAAACCTAGGTGCATTGCCCTCGCAAACAATGGCAAATTCGTTGCGACCTCCGCAAATTCGTCGATTTCATTTTGGGACACTACGACATACAAACAAATCGGAGATGTCCTCCAATATGGCGGTTCTGTGCGTACCATGGCTATATCACCGAGCATCGACCATCTAGCGAGCGGCGGAGACGACCAGAAAATTACCCTCCGGAGCCTCAGAGATGTCCTTCCCGAATCCTATCTCGTGGAGGTAAATTTTAAATGTCCCCCCCGAAAAAATCGCCCATTGACGCGTCACAATTTTATAGACTATTGAGGACGCCGATATCAAAAAGACCAACGAGCCCCTTCTTCTGGACAAAGTTCGTGTACAAGAAGAGAACCCAGTGTTAAACCTCAACAATCCCTCCTCTGCCACCGACAGTGCAGTGGCGAGCCGGGTAGAAATCGATGTTCAAAGTGACACACACTGCATCGACTTCCTCGCTGATGGGATGCTTATTACGAGCAGCGGTCCGGAAGGGAAGGTCAGACTTTGGAGAGCGGAAGATGGCCACGAAGTGGGGACAGCAATGGATGCAGGAGACTTTGTTCTCGATCTCGTAGTCTCACGCGACGGGAAGTGGGTCGTCAGTGGGACACGGAGTGGTCTAGTGAGGGTGTGGAATGCGCAGAGTCAGGAAAAAGTTGGTGACATAAAGGGTCACGAGAAGCCGGTTGGTTCCGTCGACATATCTCCAGACGGGACAAGGATTGCCACTGGATCAGACGACTCTACTGCCTGTGTCTGGTCCATCGCATCAGGAGAGCGACTCCTCGGTCCATTGAAACACGATGGCAAGCTGGCTGCAGTGAAGTACTCATCGAGCGGAGAGTTCGTTGCTACCGCAACGTGTAGCCACAAATCCGTTCGAGTCTACAAGAGTCGGGACGGCAGTCTCATGGCCGACATCAACGTTAGGGTCGGCTCACATATGAACGAATCCCTGGCGTGGTCGCGGCACAACGAGCAGCTCTTTGTTCTATCTAAACATGGCATCATCCACTGCCTCGATGCAGCTACAGGAGGCGCGCATTCCGAATGGTCCACCCACGACAGTGACAAAGCATGGTGGTGTATCGACCTAGCAAGTAACGGCACGTTCGTTGCAGCATCCACAAATTCGTTGGTCTCATTCTGGGACATTACGACGCACAAACAGATTGGGAGTCTCCAGTGTGGCAGCACTGTCTTCTCCATGATACTATCACCGAACAGTGAACGTCTCGTAACCTGTGAGGACGACAAGAAGATCACTATTCGAAAAGTTGCAGATATCATCCCTGAATCGTATCTTGTTGGTGTAAGTGCATCCATAAAAAAAAGTATCCCTTGCCTTGGGAAATCATTGATACGGTGTAATTTGTTGACCGCTAGAGCGATTCCCGTGAACGGGAAATTCGGCACGTGGAAGGTGCAAACACTGGTATTGAAAGGCCCTACGAGCCACGAAAGGAGAGCTCAGAGTCAAATCGTAACCGCCTCTCCGCTTCTACTACTGGCAACGACCACCAAACTGGCAAAAAAAGGATAGAAATGGATGGCCGAAATATTATATGGTCCGTTGAATTCCTCGCTCATGGGACGTATATCGTGAGTGGGGGTTTGGAAGGGAAGGTTCGACGTTGGCGAGCAGAAGACGGTCGGGAGGTCGGGACGGAGATGAATGCAGGAGGTCAAGTTTTCGATCTCGCAGGGTCACAAGACGGAAAGTGGGTCGTCAGTGGAACACATAACGGTTTGGTGAAGGTGTGGAATGCAGAGAGTCACGAGAAGGTCAGCGAGATACACGGTCATGCAAAACCTGTGGGTGCAGTTGACATATCTCCGGATGCGACGAGAATTGCCACAGGATCGGATGACTCCACTGCCTGCGTCTGGTCTCTCGCGTCTGGAGAGCGACTCCTTGGTCCATTGCAACACGACGGCAGGTTGGCTGCAGTTAGACACTCACCGAACGGAGACTTCATTGCTACTGCAACATGTAGCCACGAATCCGTTCGAGTCTACAAGAGTCTGGATGGCAGTCTCATTGCCGACTTCCAAGTTAGAGTCGGTTCATACCTCAATCAGTCCCTGGCCTGGTCACTCGACAGCAAGCAGCTCTATGCTCTCACTAAATATGGCAACATTCATTGCGTTGACGTGGCTACAGGAACAACACGTTCCAAATGGTCCATTCAAGACGGTGACAAACCCAGATGCATTTCTCTAGCCGCCAACGGCACATTCATCGCAGCATCCGTGAATTCATCGGTCACGTTCTGGGATTCTACGACGCATAAACAAATCGGGGTTGCCCTCCAATATGATGATACCATCTCTTCGATGCTGATATCACCAAACAACGAGCATTTGGTGAGCGGCGGGGACGACAAGAAGATCTCACTCCAGGATCTCAGAGGTATCCTTCCAGAATCCTACTTTATTCGTGTGAGTACTTCTACCGAAAGGTTGTTGCCTAGGACAATTCGCTGAAGCGTGCATGATTTGTTGACTGCTGAAAAGATCGATATCGACAAGATCAACAAGTCCGCTTCTGCCAACGTTCGAGCACGAGAATCGAATGGCGACCACTCCCCCATTCCCACTGGTGTTTTTCCCCAGACGGGAACAAAGATCATAGTGATGGACGGTCGAAATAGCATACGCTCTGTTGCCTTCCTCGTTGATGGGACACATATAGTCAGCGGCGGTTCGGAGGGCAAACTCCGATATTGGCGGGTGGAAGATGGCCGCGAAGTGGGGACGACAATAGATGCAGGAGGTCGTATTCTCAATTCCGCAGTATCACGAGACGGAAAGTGGATCGTCAGCGGGGCGGAGAATGGGCGCGTGATCGTATGGAGTGCCGAGAGTCATGAACAAGTCGGCGAGATAAAGGGCCACGCAAAACCAGTTGGTGCGGTTGACATATCCCCAGACGCGACGAGAATCGTCACTGGATCGGACGACTCCACTGCCTGTGTCTGGTCTATCTTGTCAGGAGAACGACTACTGGATCCTTTGAAGCATGATCACGCTCTAGTGGCTGTCAAGTACTCTCCCAATGGGGACCTCATCGCGACTGCAACGTGGAGCCGCAAATCCGTACGAATCTACAAGAACCAAGATGGCAGCCTTCTCTTCGACCTCCCAATCAGTGTCAACTCGGTGCTGAACCAATCCATAGCTTGGTCTATCGATGGCGAGCAGCTCTTTGCTCTATCCAAGTTTGGCTGTATCCATTGCCTCGACGTGGCTACGGGAACTACTCACTCCGAATGGGCCATCCACAGCAACGACAAGCCTAGATGCATTGCGCTCGCAAGAAATGGCACATTCATCGCTGCCTCTGCAAATTCATCCATCTCATTCTGGGATCCTACGACACATCAGCAAATCGGGGACGTCCTTCAATGTGGGGATGCTGTCCGCTCTGTGGCTATATCAATCGATAACGGCCAACTGGTGAGCGGCGGAGACGACAAGAAGATAACCCTCCGGAGTCTGAGAGAGTTACTTCCCCAATTTTATTTTGTCGATGTGCGTGCTCCTATATTGCAAAGAGTGCTACCCCACATGATTCTGATAACTGTGGTTTGTTCATGGTTGCAGACTGATCCTCGTGAACCGGAAATTAGGCGCATGAGGAAGGAAAAGACGGAACTCGAGAAGACCAATGAGTCGCTTCGTGCCCTCCTTCGTGCACATGAGCAGAAGCATGAATGTGAAGCCTTGTATTCAGAGGACCGCGCAAAAGATGCTGCCGATTCTCTTTGCAAGTTTGTGGACTCCGCGAGTGACGAGGTCAAAACCGACGGGATAATCATGGATTGGGTTTCCGGTAAGTTCTTGTTCGGTTTGTTGCAATATCGTGCACCGAATTTTTTCTATTAGAGTTTACGAAACGGTGTGTCGTGAAACTCGGAGATATGGGTGACGCAGCGTCGAGCGCCGGGAAGCACGATGATGCAATCGCTGCCTACTCCACTGCGTTGTCCATTTCATCTCCGAAAGACGTATTAGTGAAGTGGGCGAAGACGACATTGGCACACGGCTCAGTAGATAGAGCATTGAGCGCTGCCACCAAGGTGAGTTTTACCCACTGCCCAAATCCGCAGAATGAAATTAAGTAACACACGCCGACGAAGTTCAAATTCTCAAAGTTCACAATCCGTCAGGCAATCTGCGATGTTTTAGAAGGGGCAGACCGTGTCACGGATGCGATCGAGGTCTTGGAAACGATGGCGACTGAGCTTGGAAAGGATCCGAGGATGCATGAAGAGCACGGGCAATGGATGCTTAGTAAGTTACTGCATTGGCAATATGATGAATGGGAACGGCTGTTCACAGGTTCGCTAGATTCTCAGCAACGATACTCTGAGTGGATTGAGAAGCTTGGGGATGCTGCAATGGGCTCTCGGGAGTACGCTGAGGCCGTCGAACAGTATACGACTGTATTGTCGCGCAAACCAATGAACATTGCCCAGATTCTCACTAAACGAAGCAGCGCTAGATCATCAATTGGTTTGTGGGAGGAGGCTCTGGACGATGCAGACGAGGTATGGATTAATTCAAATTCGCACGGGATACCCTTCGACAATGCACACTACCTAGGCTATCAAGCTCGATCCATCGTACCATCGAGGCTACGAGAGTAGACATGCAGCGTTGCACGGAAAGGAACGCTACACTGAAGCTGCCACAGCATTCAAGAAGATGCTCTCAATACTCGAACAGTCTCCAGATATGCAAATCCGCAGTGAGTCGTCTTTCTTAATTTCATGCAAAGAATCGTGTTTGATTACACTTGACAGAACTTCGTTGTCAATACGTTGATGCTTCAGCAACGATTCGGAGGGTCGTTCAGCAGACAGTCCGTGACATGCCGCGTGTACTGATCGACACTACCTCTGGTCGTCTCCTGGACAGGACTCAGCAAGCACTAGCATTCGAAGAACTCCCGATTTACAGCGAGCTTGTGTCCTCAATGACGACGCAGCTAGACCTTGGACGTATTCGGAGAGAAGTGAAGGAATACTATCGATATGTTATGCTTTCCCACAAGTGGGAACACAACGAACCTCTGCTTCAGAAGGTTGAGAACATTTCCGTTTATGAACTCGAGGCATCGCCTGAGAACACCAAGTTGCAACTGTTCTGCTCTATCGTGCGGTCCCTTGGCTTCAAGTGGGCGTGGAGCGATACATGCTGCGTAGACAAGACAAATCACGTTGTACTACAAGAGTCTTTGGTTGCCATGTTCACCTGGTACCATGGTTCATCCCTCACGATCGTTTACCTCCGCGGTGTCTTGTCACAGTTCGGAAAGCCGGGTGATCTACGACAGAGCATCTGGAACACTCGTGCTTGGACGTACCAAGAGTACGTCGCATCCAAAGTTGTCCAGTTCTACACCGAGGACTGGAAACCATACCTGGGCCTGGACATGTTTAACCACAGAGAGTCCCCCGCAATTGTCTCGGAGATGGAGCAGGCAACTGGAGTCTCTGCGCAGAAGTTGGTCACTCTTCGTCCAGGCTTAGACAGAGTGCGCGAAAAGCTTTATTTGGCCTCCGCGCGCCAAACAACGCTTGTGGAAGACGCTGCTTATTCGTTGTTCGGGATCTTTAATGTCGCCATTACGGTCATATGCGGCGAGGGCAACCGTGCGGTCGGTCGCCTCTTGGAGCACATTGTGACAGGTTCGGGGGATGTGACGATTCTCGCTTGGACAGGGCACTCGGGTCGCTACAATAGCTCCCTTCCCGTTGATCTGACCGTCTACAACGAACCCCACGCGCCGCATGTTCCACTTCCTATTGATAGTGTCGACATGACAAATTTGATCGATGCATTGCGTGCTTCGTTTCCAGATTCCGTCCTAGCGGAGATGTTATATGATCGACTCAACGGGCTTCCCTTACCATCTCTCGCTGCCAGTCGACTAAAGCTTTCTGGCATCTGTTTTCCCGTGGACGAACTTGTTCCTACTTCCAGATCCGACTCTGAATCCAACCTCCAGGTGTATCGCGCGACGATACCCATGCTGGCAGATATCGAGATCAAGACGAGCGAGGATCTATCTGGGATGAATAATCTCCTACTTGTCCATCCATGGATCCGCCCTCTGCTCGACCAAGAGTTCTCGCAGGGTGCGTTCGCATTCGACAAAACCACACGCGCGCTACGATTCCTTGCGTGTCTCATGCAACCATTTGGTGCACTCTTGTTTGCACCACTGTCACGCGTCGAGTATAAGCGTGTCGCGGCGGATAGTCCAATTGTCGTACAGGTTTGCAAGGAGGTCTCGCTCACTGCTCTGATGGACAACATTCGCACAATTGATATACAATAATAGTCATGCATTTCAGACTAGGACTCCTCATGGCACATTAGCATACTGAACATATATAATAACATATCTGTATCAAATAAGAATTCTACAAGGATTATGGCGAGACCCAATTGAGCGTTATGGCGAACCGTTTATTGAACAGCAACGCGCGTGGCCTGCTCTTCGGGAGAGGTCTTTGGGAATGTGATCATCAAGATGCCGTTCTCCATCTTGGCCTTGACATCTTCGGGCTGACACGCTGCGTCAGCATCCACTCTCGAGAGAAACCAGACCACAAAGCTTACCTTGGTCCCAAAGGGAAGCAGCAATGTCCGAGAGAATTTCCCGGAGCGGCGCTCACGAACGACGTAGCTCTTCTCTTCTTCAGAGTCCGAAGCGACTGATTGGCCAGAGACCGTCAGACGATTCTGGTGGACGTCGATGGCAACACCATCTGATGTCAAACCGGGAAGTTCGAACGTGGCTGTCACGGTATTGGAATCCTTGGATTCGTGAAGGTCCAATCTAGAGAGAGGATTCAATAAAGGTGAGAATATACCGGAAAGGATGGATTACCTTGGACGGTAGATCTCGCGGTGTCGAGACGTTGCGTGCTTGGCCCCTGTCGAGGGAGCGCACGCACGGGGGCAGAACCCGGCTGCGTAAGCGTCTTCAAAGAGACGGTCAAACTCGGGGGTGGTGTCGTAGTAAATATGAATCAGGGACATTGGTAAAGGGAAGATGTGATGGTGATTAGACCTGATGCTTGGAGCAGGGAATGTCGATTGACAGGTTATTCGGCAGATGTTGGGATAAAGCAACGGCCATGGATGCTCCCCTTTTTATAGGACCCAACGGTTCCATCTGTAATGTCCTAGATCAAAGGAGAACATAGCATTTGCGTGACGGCTACCGTATTTTCCAGCAAACCTTTGACTGTTCGGCAACTTTCGAGACCGTTCGAACAGTGGGCGGTGGGTCTCGTTTTGGAAGGTGAAGTGTTGTTGGCACATATTTGGAAGATGACAGGAATGGTGAAAACCACGTTTTACTACCGTCCCAGCGTTTCAAGTCAACAACGCCTTTTGGTATTGGGCTTGGGTTCGCAGCCTGGCCGCAGATTTTTGGTGGCTCGTTTGCCATTCGAACCCTTTTCGGTTTGCTCTCGTAATAGAAGGACGCAAAGTGCCAAAGACACAACAACAAATGCAGCGTCCTCCGAACGCTATGATGTCGGACGACGCGGACATTGACGCGTTCGTGCGATGGTTCCAGTCGAATGGAGGTCTTGTCGATACGAAAGTGATGGGTATTACAGAATTCCCAGGCAGTGGACGCGGAGCGATTGCGTTGTGTGATATTTCGGTATGTTGTTATCGATTCTGGTCAGTGTTGCTGCTGATAGTGACTTTGTATCATCATTTTGGGCTAACCATTGTTCAAATGTGATGCGGATCCGACAGGAAGGATACCCCCTTTTCACTCTCCCGCGCACAATCACGCTCTCAACAAGAACATCTCTCCTCCCCGCTCTCTTTGGCTTTGACGCGTGGCGTTCACATAGATTGCATAAAGGTTGGGTTGGGTTGATTTTGTGCATGATGTGGGAAGATGCGTGGGCACATGAATTGGCTGACATGGATGGAGGCGGACAGGACCAGGATGACGTACACACGAAATGGGGTCCATATATGCGCACTCTCCCAACAACATTTGATACCCCGATGTTCTGGAGTGCAGAGGAGCTCGAGGAGCTCCAAGGTACATCTGTGGTAGGTCGATCAATCAATTTAATGTCAGACACCTTGCCTTCATCACGTTGTTGCGCGCTAGATAGATAAGATTGGCCGTGACGATGCAGAGCGCGCATACAACGAGCAGCTCGTTCCGGCCATTGAAGTCAGTGCATATTCTACTTTTTTAGAGTTCTATCCCTTAATTTAACCTTTTCCTAAGACATACCCCACTCTCTTTCCACGCTCTCATCGTGAGAAATGGTATACCCTTGATGCATACCACCGTGCAGGGAGTCGTATTCTATCACGCAGCTTCGTGGTTAGCCGTTGGACAGGTGGTGACTTAGTCGAAGACAAAGTCCACGACGATGAAGTAGGAGGGAGCGATGCAGACTATCCGAAAACCTCAAACGAATCGTTCATGCATATTGACGACGCTCATCCCTCTGTACTAGAAGAAACTAACGAAGGGCTGGACTCAGATTCGGAGGGTGATGAGGAAGCCGACCCTTCAGATGTGGCTATGGTTCCGATGGCAGACCTTTTGAATGCAAGATGGGGCAGCGAAAATGTGAGCCGAGTCCTTTCGTGTTTCGTTTTTTTTTTCTTTCGTTTTGTGTAATGCATTATTTATCTGCGTTCGTTGCAAATTGGCAAGCCGACTGACCCTTACAAATGATGTTTAGGCAAAGTTGTTCTACGAACCGCTTGTACTACGAATGATAACCACAAGGAACATTAAGCAAGGCGAGCAGATCGTAAGTGTACTTTCCCCCTCATTTCCCACGCTATTCGCGCTTCATTTCTTCACTTCTCCTTGTACTCAATGACCCCTACGACCAAAAAATTGACACTCACATATGCCTGCGGACATATATCATCATAGTTCAATACCTATGGCGACCTACCAAATTCAGATCTGCTGAGGCGATACGGACACGTTGATTTGGTCCAACTACACTGCTCTTCATCTGCTCCTACGCCCGATAGACTTGGAGACGTGGAAATGAAAGATGGTGATACGGATGTGGAGACCATATTGCATTTTGGCAATCCCTCAGATGTTGCAGAGGTTCGGGCGGACTTGGTTGTCCACGTCGTACAAACGATCAAGGCTGGGTCGGAGGTGAAGGACGCACCGGCACGCATCGAGTGGTGGCTCGACGAGGGTGAGGATGAGTACGTCTGGGTCTCATTAACTCCCCCCTTATTCCCACTTGTCGACCGCCCCAGCATTTTCTCTTTGCTGGTACTGCTTTAGTCTAAGGGTATACTGACTTCCTCCATTTGACCTTTTAGTACTTTCGTGCTCAGCCTGCCCGAGTTTGGGTCTCACTCGTCTTCAGTCTTACCTCTCGCACTTGTCTCACTTACTCGTCTCCTTATTCTGTCCGAGCCTGATTTTAAGAGCGCTCGTTCTAAAGGAAAGCTCCCAAGTGGAAATTTGAGAAAGGGTGATGTCAAAGATAACAAAGAAGTGATGGAGATATTGGACGAGGTATTCAAGCAACGCGAGAAGATGTATATCGGTGGAAACGTCGAGGTTCGCTTTAACTTTATTTTAACCAAAACTGACCTTAGTCCCCTTACGCGTGTTCATCAGGACGATGAACACTGGCTTTCCCTTCCAGAAACACTTGACAGGCGCAAACGACACGCTGTAATCGTGCGGTTGGGTGAGAAACGGATCCTAAGGGACATTAGGCAGGCATTAAAGACAATGCTTGCTGAAGTCAAGACTACTAGCGGAGCGGAGCACGGGAATGAGAATGACGACACGAGGAGAAACAAAAAAGGTGGGAATGGCGGGAAAGAGGCAGGTACAAGCAGAAAACGTGTCGTTGATGGGGCGGAGGGGAGCCACTGGCATGGGTGGAAAAAGGCACGCAGATAATTCTGCAAACAGTTCTGCTCTTCATCGGTGGAAGGTTGTCTACCTTTTTTCCCTCCAACTGAAATCGTAGGGTTTCATCCTGTCATTCACGAGTACATCCTCTGTGCTCTACACGCCCCGTTGTTCAATGGAACGTTGAGTTTAACCAAGCACTGGTTTGGCCAAGATAATCTTGGTATGGGCATGGCAGCGGGTATCTGCTAACGACCATCGTAAGCATCTCATATCTTCCGAGGGCAGTACACTGATGTGGTCCCACAAACGATGCTCCAGTTTCTAGAATATGAGCAATATATTTGGTCAAATAGAATCAGGGAATTGGTCCCGTTGCGCACTGCATCAGGCCATCATATACAACGGTGACAAACTCCTCGCTACTTCCAGACACACTTCGAAACCTTCTATGACCTTCATATGTCTCTGCTGAATGGAGTTCAAGTGGAATGAAATACAGCGGTTATTTGACGATCTGATCCCCCTTCCCCTTTCCTTGGGGAAAAGTCCGCGAGTATCATTAGCTGGAAACGAACCTTGAGAAAGCGATAGATTCAGACGCGGCGCAGCGCCAGGGGGGTGGAAGGTTCGATGTGGAACTAGTACCAACCGCCGTAATTAAGTCCCTGGCCCTATGCATGCGTTGCGAGTGTGATTCAGAAGCCAGCGGGATACTGGACGATGCCGTCTCACTTGCCTTGTTTTTGACCTCCACGGGTGTGCCAACGAAATATGATTGACGATATTGAAATTGTGAAGCAGGCGAGGACTTCGTACTGCCAGTGGTAGAAGGCGTAGCAGGGTTCAGGGTCAATCCAATCGCGCCAAATTCCGGGGACATGGCTTTCACCTGGCACCGTGGATGGATGTGTGCTCACCAGTTCCGGTTACCTCATACCAGCCCTCCAGAATACGCGGGGATCTGTATCCGAATTCATTTCATCTTCAGTAGCCCAAATGGGACCGCACGCTGAATGGAACAACAGAAATTATGAGTCATTCGGGAGAAAGCGACGCTATATCCTCGGTGAAACCGTTGACAGGAGAATAGGATTTTGATGTTTTATCCAATCCCATAGCAAGGGGTACGAGAACTTTACGCACAAGCTACCACAACATGAAGATGTCATCGCCGACACGTATACGTGTGTGGGGGGCCGGGCAGGGGTCGAGCATTGGGCTGAGTTGTGGACATCCACACTTGGCGACCGCTATCTCTCCACTGTTTGACATGCGTCGACGAGTTCTACAGGAACCCTTCCTGTCACGACGCAACCTGTACGGTCATTACAATGAGGCTGACAGGTGAGAAAACCAAAAATCCTCACTGCGTGTAACCTAGCCGCATGTGGTTTTGGATGCAAACGTTTCCACTAACAAGATACTACTACTATGGTGACTGCGATGACTACACGGACTAATTCTCAGGCCGAAAAAAAGAGGGAATGAAAGTATGTAATAATACCACTTTCTTTGTTACGTAGCCTGAGATATCACCAGGACCTCGACCTACGACCTCGTTGGAGGGACCACAAGTTTCGTATCTGTATACAATTTCACTGCTCGCAATGAGAAATTGACATGTCTTAGGGTGCCAAGCGCACGTCTGAGCCAATGCCAGCGTATTGTGGATGGACTCCCCTCGGGCTGTAGTATGATGCATCCTCCTCGGCCAATTCGGCACCTAACTCGGTATGATTAGAGCAGAAGAACGGAAAGATGGTATGTGGTATACTTGAATTTCAAGTCGTGTCACGGTGGTGGACTGATCGACATCTTTGTTGTGGTGCTGGGCCCTTGGGAAGTACTGCAGAGTTTGCTGCCTGCCGGGCTGCCCTTGCAGCATGTGGACTCTGCAGTACTTCCCATATAAACAGGATTTTTCCTTGAATACCTTTTTTCGATTGGAGGGTGTTGCTCGGTTTCACTCCCACGCGCTGAAGGGAGTTCTTAAAATGTTCTCATTCTTTTTTGTCCTTTAAGCTGGATAACGGCCCCTAGGATATGCTGGGCATCACTCAACATACGAGGCACTGGCGACCGTATTTGGTTGTAAATTATCCCTCTTGATCGTATGTCGGGTTTGACTGATGCCTATCCAAGTACGACAAACCTTGCCTTGGAGCTAGGGCCCAGGAATTTGGAATCCGAGGTCGAACTCGATGGTCAAAAGATATGACTGAACTCTACTACCCGGCACGACCCTTCTCACACGTCTTGAACAACAGCATTCATCCCATATTAGTCCACGGACTCTCACTCTGATCCTTTATAGTAGTGATCCCATCGTGCCCTGAGGCACACGAACCATTTTCTTAACAATATGCCGTTGCTCCTTTTTCAACACGTTACTTCGAATTAGCGAATGCCTAGACCAAAGTTGAGGTGAGTCCACAAGGCTTCCTCGAGCACAAGTGTAGGGGTACATTATGCATCATAGCTGGCTATTCGACACCTTGTAAAACAGCAGATCATCTCAATAATTTTCCATTTTCCGTATGTGAGTGTTGTCGACAACAAGGAGAGGCGCCTTATTGAAGTGGGCAGCCGCGTATGCCCAATCGGCTGGTACATCTGGACATAGTACGCATCGCAGACACGGCGGTTTCAAAGGGCAGAGGAACAGGAATCGTATGTATGATTTTCCAGCAAGTTCAGTCCCTGGCTCCTTACTAGCTTCGCGAAATTTCCTCACCCTCAATAATCTTCATCGATGTTTGTTAGTGATGTGCCCATGCCTGGGCCTCTCTAAGAACCCGTGTTCTGAGTTTACGCCTATTTTTTAACTAGGGGCTGGATCAAATTGCAATTAGTACGCTACTAGTATGCCTCAGGGATCAACAGTTGATGTGACCCGAGCCCGTGTCCCCTGCCCGATTGGAACGCACCGGTGGTTCTTTTCCTCTGAATCTCCCTCCCCAGAGCTGTTTGCGTATGCTTACGGCCAAACAGGGTTCAGACTGCAACATCAAACATGGATCCTTTTGCATAACTTTTCCGATCAACTGCCGCGAATGATCTGTTTTCGGCGTCGTCGGGGAGTAACACCGCGCGATCTGATCCCACCAACTAACAGATCACTATCTCATGACAGATCTTCCGTTTTATGGAAGCGTGCGGCGCTTACCACCCACCACCACGACCGGCCGTCTCGCATTATCTATGCGAGAGTTCACTCATGCTCTATACGATCGACAGCCTGTTTTTCAGGGTTACTACGACACGCCCAGAAATAAATTGACGATCCGCACCCCTCTCCGGGGTACTACAGGTACCGGGGAAAAAGTCCGCGAACAAGTGTTCGTATGCAAAGCCACGGGAGCACTATCACTAATGTGCGGGCAGCAACGCCGCTACTAATCACGAAATTTCCACCAAGATATAGGGACTCATCTCGCGTGTGTTGCGCGTTGCATCCGACTGCTCCTTTCAGTAACCGACTCCGTCGCACTCATTTGCGCACGATCGGAACTACTTTTTCGCGGTGATCTCCGAATGAAATACACGCGTGTATACATGTCCTTGCAGCAAATCTTGAACGATGCTGAGACCGGAATAGACCGCTGCGGAGGATAATAGAACAACATGGAACAAGGCCAGCTTCATGCGGCATGGCCCAAGCATGGTCTGTCACGTTCCCGCGAAGCGCTTCAAGGTCGGGGCGAACTAAACAGGTGGTGGACCAACCATCTGGGGGCATTTTCCTGTCGACTATCAGTTGTTGTCAGTTCAAATCAAGCACACTTTCACGTCGAGTATTGAACCGGTCCCGCCGAGGAGAAGGGTATCTGTGTACGTACCCGTCGTAAGGGGACCACCTGGCGGAGCGTAGGTACAGTGTAAGACGAGACGCCTATACTGACTGTTGTGGTTCAGTTAGCGTGTACAGAATAGTAGAACTGCGCGAGGCTGCACGTTCTTCGTCCGGATCCATACCAGTGTGTCATGCAGTATGCACGTTCGCAATCTCTGGGCCAGTGACCACGGTAACGAAAACAGGTCATGTGCACATGCAAAGAGAAGAAGTTAATGCGATCATATTGGTGCAGAGGACGGCTGCATGAACCTCACTGCAAGTCGATGCTTGACTCATTCTATCGTGGTTTCGTCGGCCGGGGTACCCTCAAGGGGACAGCTGCGATCGTCCCTGTGCGTGCCAATCCACCACGGGGCCAACCCCAATTTGCTACCCCTTAACTCATACCTTCGAGATAGGAAGCACCACACTGAGAATTGGTATACACAAACGTATAGATGTGATTCCAACGTACCAACAAATGTCATGGCGAACGATTCGGTGCGCGCTCAGCAAGTACTAAATGCTGGTTTGGGGGTAAAATCGAAGGGGAACCCCAGAAAAAAGAACTAGCACGGGGGATGCAGGAGCCTTAAGCGCTCGAATGGGCAATGCAGCCAAAATGCGATTGGCCAATATGTGGTTATTCAGCGACGTGGGACGATTCCCCTACACCACTCCACAAAGTTATCCACCATCCCTACAGCCCAGTTCCACATCACTTCCAAGGCAGCCTCGAATTCGCCATTGTCCCAGTGTTGCTGATCGCTCTCAGGTTTTTCGGTCAGGTTGAACCTCAGTACGTCCTTCACAGTGACTAACCCCCTCAAAGAGCCTAGCTCCTCAACAAGGATGACACGTGGGCTTTACCAGAACTATGTTGAGCAGCGAGGAGCACAGGCAAAAGGGATTGACTCACCCCATGCGCTTGAAAAGCTGCATTACGATCTCGAGGGGTAACCGTGGAGACACGGTGAGAGGTGTCTAAGTGACCCTTGATCAGAGAATAATCCGAGTATCAAGAAGGCTCGTACCTGGTTTACCCAGGGCCACAGCTTAAGGGCATCATTCGACGCCGTAGTCTCCAGTAATTCAACTGCAACGTCCTCTTCGACCCCCAGAGCTGATCCTGACGTCACCCCTGACAAGACAAAGTCTTCCTGATCAGACGCTTGTCGGCTGAATGAGCATGGGGTTTCCGGGGACACATCACCCATGTGTTCCGCCTTATCTGAAACACGGTAAGTTTGAGAGAACAGGTCCATGTGCAGAAAACGTACCTAGTACATAGCGCAGTTCAGTCCTACCAATGTAACCGGAAAGAGCCTTGGATGACCTGGAAACCACAATTGGAAAGCCTTTCACATCCGTCGAAGCGAGTACGTCCTCTGCGCAGCATAAGGGTCAACGAAAAGACTGCTCGTTCGCTTGAGCACCTTACCGACGTCACTGACACTCATCCCTGAAGCAAAGAGGACCGCCAAGTCTTTCTTCATCACTTCGGAGACTGATTCACGTCGGAAAGTTCAAGGGTCCACACAGTATCATAAGCTTAGACAACCCACCTGCTACGTTCGACGAATGATCGTGTTGATCCAGTATGGGATATCCATTGAACCGAATGCTCTCATCGGCTATCCCGCGCGTTCCAATGAAATCGCCTACAGCCTTTGTGACTAGAATCACTATCTATAACAAAACAGCGATAAACGCGGAGGTGAGATATGTCAACAAGTCACAACTAACCATAGTTGGCAAGATGTAGGTCAGCGCGCCAGTGAGTTCAAACATCACCACGACAACAGTGACAGTTATCCGCATAACACCGCTTAAGGCAGCTGCAGCACCAAGAAATGCGTACGTGCCAGGGGTGATGCATGGGATATCTGGGTCGCACACAGCAAACATTCCAGATTGGGGGTATGTTCTTGGCGATCTCATAAGCTCGTAACGTAGAAGAGACGAAATCATCTTACCTGTATACAGATTTGACGATAATACCGACCATGCGACCAAAGGTAGCTCCGATGGCCATAGATGGCACAAAGATCCCTGCAGGAACCTTAGAGCCATACGAAATAACGACTAACCCCATCCGGATAACTGTAGCGAGGAGCAACGAGTTAACCATGTGCCATTGTGCGGAGAGCCTTTGTCAAGGGTTCAATTCAATGCAAGAATGAAACCAGAAATGCACCCACTGGCACAGGTTATCGTAATCACCTCCACCTTCGCATTCGCGGAATAATATGGCCATCATTTCAGTCATGTCAATGCGTAAGAATCGGTTTGGATATCCGACGATCGCGGTCAGAACGACAAGTGCAACAGCCTCTGCTACCGCGTGGTTTGCCAGGTGCTTTCGGCGGAATGCTGCAACTTGCATGTTAAACTTGACCATGAACGCGCCATAGAGTCCCTGTCAAACAGTAATCAGGGTCTCACCAAGAAGAATGAAGGTAATGTGTTCCAACACCGAAAATCCCAAGGATCACAAAGAAGATTATTTCGAAGAAGTGCCAGCTACGGTTATATGTCACTTGGAAAAGAACGAGCTTTCCAGTGCGGAAGGGATTCATGACCTATAGAGGATACATGAGGATGCATCGTGAAGCGTGAGAATATGCACGGACGGAAAGTGTGAAGGTAGCGACCAACGCACAGACAAAACTCCGCCACATAGTTTTGATACTGAATATGTGGCTCATTTCCTATGAGGACCGTTCAATGAGAATCAATCGAGGATGCGGACGTCGAGAAGTCACCTCAATTGAAAACAACACGCCTCCAATTGGCGAGCCAAAAGCCACGGCGACACCAGCCGCGGATGCAGCCGTGATGACCTCTCTCATTTTACCTGAAGCAAACGTGAATACAAGTAATAAGGGCAAAAATGAATTGTGACGAACTTGAACTTCGAGAGAAGCGTCGAGACCATCCAGCAACCAGGGATCCAATACAGCAAGCAACGTGCACAGACGGTCCCTCTTTTCCAACCGACAAACCAGAGGCGATGACCAAGGGCTGTACCTGATTAGCATCCACACAAATGCACGAGTCAACGAACATACTAGAGTGAGACTCTTGATAAAAAACGTTCCAAACCCAAGGAAGCCTTTCATAATGAATCCTGCAAGGATGCACTTAATTTCCGAGATTCCAGAGCCTGCAGCATATTGTGCCATAGTGCGAACCAGGTGAGCTGCCACAAATGCGAAGATTGCCTGTAAAACATATGAACCTCCAAATGCGAGCCGAATCTCAGTGACAGAACATACCGCGAATGAAACATAAGCTAGCCATCGTCCTGGGGTGACTGGACTCCAAGGGTGCCATACCGAGCAAAATTCGTCATCACTCTCGACTTCCCAACAGCAAAATTGTTGATTCAGCCACCATCCATCGCTACAATACCCATTCTTGATGTCAGAAAGCCATTCGGTCACGATGGAAATGAGCGCAGCGTTGACACCGATGAGTATGCCTAGCCAGCACTCTCAGCCAAGGTTCCATTGTTACAGCTAAGTAGGACACGAACCAACCAAGGTTATCACGAACCAAGATTCACCAGCAGTTACCAGCTTCCAACACTGTGCCCACACCCAAGCGGGTGTAATTTCACCATTTGGGCCGCGGTAGGCAGTGCGCGAATTGTCGGTATCACGAATCCTCCTGTTCCTTTCTATTATCGAATCTTGGATCCAGTCTGGGATAGAGAGATTACATGAGCAAAAGCACGGGGAGCACCGTAACCGCGGACATACCGATAGTGGTAAAATCCTCGTATCGCCTAGGAGCTGGTGAGATCCATCACAAATTGAACAAACGCGAAACAAACCGGATTTGTTCCAGTTCTTCCTCGTACTCCTCACCGTCCTGCGGTCGCATGTAGCGGCCTCGTTCACGAGTCATTAGAATGTAGCTAGATTGGTTGAATGTTTTGCTTCGTCGCTGACACACATTAGGAAAGCAGATGAGTATCACGTGACTACATCGAACTTAAACTTAACCACAACACTCTCGCGCCCCATAGTTTTACATACTATAACTTCTTGAATAGGGCTGATGCAAGTGTACTGCATTTGCACAGCAAACGTCGACGGAAGTGGACGAATTTCGGTCGTTGTTTTGGGCACCATGTTTTTTGTGAGCTTCAAGTTCCGTCGACGTTTCCCGTCTTTGGAACCCAGCTATCTACACGACGGCGATCAAGACGGACACGCGCCTTTGGGCTGGCACGTTGCCTGAGCCATTCCCGGGATGCTGCAATCTGAGTAAGTAGTCCTGAAGTGGAACGCGTATGGCCGAACCTCGGATCGAAGGCATGTAAGCCGATATCTTCTTCATTCATCCATGATACTCCTTCCGCCCCGATGTGATAGCTGCACGGCTCCAGTGTCGTGCGTATGTCGCTCGGATTGAATTTGCGATCCTTCTGTTGACTAACTCGTTTGCCTACCCTATCAGAAATTCTGATGAGTGCGGACCTTCTGCGCATCGCGTCAGAGCAAGTGATGTAGGTGCAGCACAATGAATGGAGTCGACCTGTCTCCAAGACACCCGCCGGATTCTGCGGGTATTCTGACCCAAACCATTACTATTCCCTGAGTCATTTCACTCGACGGGCTCGCTCAGACCACATCCTTCTAATGTGGGCGATAACTCCGACCTTTGATCTTCTTTTCGTCCCTGTGATATGATGGTATGTACATATACGTCTTCTATAATTTCCCCAACGGACACAATGTTCCATTTGTAGCTGTCTAGACTCCATCTCCACAACGTACGTATTATGGACGCTTCTTCGGACCGGGAACATCGTGACTATTAACCCACCGACAGCGGGTTTCTTTAGGGTCCGATGATCGGATGGCTTGGGAACGGAATTTTATTTCCATGATCAGGGAGATGATGTCCTGTGTCACTTTTATCTCATCTTAAATGACGCATTACAGCATCGACTGAGGGCCAGCAATGGCCAAGAAAAAAATGCTTTCCGAAATGCCCGTTACTCTTTCGACCTCTGTCAAGGTTAATCTCGCCTGTGGGCTATTCCCTTTCCGTGGCGGATCTCGGGGCATGTTTCACATCCATCCGGCGACCCCGCATATTTCGTCGGTTGGCCCAGGACACTTTGACACGACTGATTGATGAAATGGAACTGACGCATGGATGCGTACGTTTTCCGTCGTACGTCAGCACGAAGAAGCAAAAGATTAAGACGGGGGCTCGAGAGCGCATGCACCGGACCTGCTAAACTGATGCAGACGGTGAGTTGACGTCCCTTGAGATCGTCACTCGTCCGCTTTGGAAGGATGTGGATAGCCGCGCGATCACCCCCTTCCGGAAATCTCTCCGGCGTGTCAGGTTGCTACTTCAGGTTCTCAGTATGCATACGGCATACGGCATTTGGACGTACCGTAACGATCTTGTTAAGTAAAGAAATCGCGCGACCGGTTTTCAACGTCTCATCTGTCATCTCGTGCTGTCGGGATCAAAAACTATCACTACCTTGTCAGGCGCTGGGTGATGCGGTTGATACTTGATGGGTACTTTACTTTACCTTTTTCCCTCGCTGTGGAGGCAAGTCCCTATGTGCTCTGCATGTCCACATGACATTAGCAGACAGCCAAAAATACACTCTGGCTGACGTGAGATCTTACACGAAGGGCCCAGGAGTTGACTACAGAGTGTCGGACTCACAAACAGGGGTAAAATATGACAAATGGAGATGATTACAAAGCTTACAGAATGACTAAGCTTACAGAATTGTCATTGCTGGTTGAAGTCGGCGAACGGAGGTTTGGTTGGTGAGCACTCTTGTTGTTCGCTCACCAGGATGTCGACCTCAGACGATGTCACAGTACCTTTTTTTAAGAAGGGAAAATCACGCCCGACGACGACCCGACGTCGATCGGGATCACTTGAAACACCTGCCGGGTCCATTGCCAGCGCCTCCGTGTCCTCGCGTACCAATACCGCGTCTGAAGTCATCCTTCCCACACGCAAAGCGGTCACGAACCTGTTGAGCGCGGGAACGAAACGGACGGCTGCTCAGCGTACAGAGAACGATGTCGATGACGACGAATCCGCTCGGGAAGGACCAGACGTCAAATGGACGGCTGCGAGCTCCCACACAAACGCTGCGCTCGACATTATCGCCGGCGACGAGATTGAAGAGGTCCTCGCCAAGCGACGCCGAAAAGAGCGCGAGGATCGTGGGGAAGAGGAAGAGGAAGAAGCCCCAGACGGGATGTACAAGGGTCAAAAAGCCTACCGCAGTCATCTGAGAAAAAACAAGGAGGTACCCAAGGCGATGCAGATAGGTCCCCAGAGGAGTACGAACACGATCCGGACGGTCACCATCGTCGATTACCAGCCCGATGTGTGCAAGGATTACAAAGGTACGTCTTTCTGCGCGTATTACTCCAGCGATTCCGCGGATCATAGGACTGACACATGCCTCATCTACACTTAGAGACCGGCTACTGCGGCTTTGGAGACACCTGTAAATTCTTGCATGACCGTGGTACCTGTGAGTATCACTAGTTCGGTTGGGGCCGTGTGTTTTCATGAGACTGAACTAGACGTTCTTAGACCTTGCAGGATGGCAACTTGATAAATTAGCCGAGAACCCCAAAAGACAAGTGGAGGATGTGTCCGATTCCGATTCGGATGAGGACATCCCCTTTGCTTGTCTCATTTGTCGAAAGCCATACACAGATCCGGTGGTTACTCGATGTGGCCACTATTATTGCTCATCCTGTGCGATCAAGCGCTACGCAAAGAACCCAAAGTGTTTGGCGTGCAGTGCTCCGACCGGAGGCATATTCAATAGAGCCGACAAAGTCATCGCTAAATTGAACAAGACGCAATCGAACGAATGGGATGATAAAGAAACCGGTGACGATAATGGAGCTATCGAAATCGAGGGCCTTGCCGACCAAGGGAACGAAAGTGCTCCAAGTGAGGACGAGGAGGGTTCTGAAGACGAAGAGTAATTCAATACACTGTATGGTCTCGAACCTTGCTGCATCCCGGTAACTTGGCTGTAATTTATTTCTGATCATGCCCTTCCCTTAACAGGACGGTTGACCGGATGAGGCGAATCATGCCGCGTGGCTTTACTCATCGCATTGCCGGTCCGGTTCCTACTCCACTGTGGCCAAACCATAGCGAGCATGATGGTTACGTCGCAGCGTGAACTTTGAAAAGAATTTAACACACAGAAGAAACAGGAAAACATAACCGACATGTATCGCTTCCGTGGTCCCAAACTCGCTCACAGCGTTCGTCATGAGGCTTACACTGGCCAAGCACCGCCTCTGCCAGATTGACAAAAGGATCACCCCTTTGCGTAAACCAAAGGTCACTGGTCACGTAGCCCGTCACGAGCAAGGTCCTAAAGGTTCCCCAGGCATCTGTTTTTGAAAATCAGATGGGAAACGCATGGATCATCTTCATCACCTTCCTAGTGGTGTTATCAGCGAGATGAATGGCAGATCCGCTAGGCATCATCTTTTTTCAAGGAAGAAAAAAAAGATTACTCTTCTTTCGCATTCCGAGGATATTCCATCCGCATTGCCGGACCAATAAGGGATTGCAATCAAACCAAACTTGTTCTTTTGGTTGGTCCCACCCGACTCAAGGGGGTGACACGTTTCAGGTTCATGCGTCTGATACGGATTGGCGGATACTATGTATGTGGTGCAGGGCGCAACAGTGTCGCTGCGGTGAGGAACCGTCCTGTGGGCCTTGAGGCGTGCGTTCTCCCTTCTCCCCTTCCCATATGCCCATATACATTTATCACGCTTCGGATAATGTGCCGATGGTCAATCCCCGCGAGAGTCGCTGCTTTCTGGGAAGTTCTTCCGGTTGCATCGTTGACCGGGTCCCACGGTGGATGTGGTAGGGGTAGAGCGCAACAAGGCACGGAAATGGATCTATGGGCGAGGGGCAACTCTTGGAACCAGAATGATGGCGTGTGGCCGGGACGCTTGCCGATCATATGCAGATAGCAAACCGGGTCGGACGAACTGAAAAGAACAGAAGTGGAGGGTGCGTTGAATGCGTTGGTCGACCTCGCTGGCAATGTCTTTCCTGTCTGAATTTGACCTTTTTTTTCTTACCCACCCACGCGCTCCATGCCTATCTCCAGTATACTCCATTTCTACAGCGAACAATGGAGGCGGGATGCCGTGGTCTCTAGGGGGTGGCGCCGACAATGACTACCCTCGCGGTTGGAGGTGGATGCCGAGCGCTGAGCGGTGACGTGGCCGATTGGTAACCCCTGGATGATCGCATCTTCCCTCTCCCTCTCTCCCATGCCGCTGCGATTCGGATACAGATATGCGTCCACGTTTTCTCAAACCGTGTTCCGCGAGGCAATGGCGGACGTGTAATCACGATTGCACACGCTCCACCAACCGTCGGGTCTTATCGACACCATTCCTAACCATCACCGAGGCTGTTTGTTTAATAAAAGGGGGGAAAAAAGACGTGCATTTCGATCGACGAGGCCGGCACATCGAAAGCCAGAACTTGCCGGTATCCGACGTTCCAGATACGCCAGCCAGCCGGGCCCCTTGGCTTCTCGCGAGCCGGGCGCAGCAGCAGTGACAAGCGAGGCGAGGCTGAGCATAGCGGGTCCCTGAGACGATCAACAAACAGGAAAAAAGTGTTTTACCCCTCTTCTTATTTTTCCGTCACCGCCTGGCTCGTTCATTTTCTTGAGACTCTTCTGGCCATGCTATCCCCTGCCCCCTAATCGGCACCTTCTTCACTTGTTGGCGGTCACGAAGTCACAGATCGTCACAACGATAGATTAGAACTCCGGTCTCAATAGCAACGTAGACAAGTGTGCTTGCGATAAGTGGTTTGTAAGTATTGTATCTAATTATTTTAAACTCCGCTTTGGTAGACGTGACAGTCAGTGTGACAAAGGCCAACTTGGCCAACTTCATGATCAAGAGAACTCCTGCATTGTTCTCGTTCGTTCAACTTTGAAGACGTAGGTACAGAAAAGAAAAAAAAAAGTCTAAATTATGTGTACTGAGTGGAGCACCACCGACAAGTGAGTAGGTGCCGTGATAGTCACGTGAGCGTGACACGTCGTGTCATCGTCCAAAGGCGAAATGTATTGTACTCTCACCATGTGATCCTGATACAGAACGAGACGAGACTCTCTTATCGTGACCGGTGACGTGTGCGCGTTTGGACGCTAACGTATACGGATCGCGTGTGTGTGGTCACAATGGTGGTCACGCGCTTGTCTTGCTACAGCAGTGTGGACCATTTGTGGCCATTCCTGTGTATGATGAAAGCGCGAGAGGAGAGGACGAGAAAACGGAAAGGCGTCAAAAGTAAAATGGTGATATCGCAAAACAGGGTGCCAAGTTAGACACGGCACCGAGTAACGAAGCATACGATAGGCGCAGTACCCAGTTACGGAGAGTGCATGATATGGGTTCCGTCGGATTAGTGAGTATCAAGTATATTATTAGTATCGTGTACATAAAGAAACAAAGGAACGCGGAAAGGTGGACTGAATGAAAAGGCAAATTAATCATAACTGGGTAAAAAAACTACATAAGACCAAAAACGCTGGACGCGTGACGATGATCCTTCCGGCATAGTATACGTGCCTGTCGTGTGGATGGGGGAGGCGCAAGATGATTTCGAAATACAGTACCGTTTTCCGCTGTTTCTCGGATTTCAGTTGAACACGTGTGGTCTGTGATGCTGCCATGGATGATGGGAGCAACGTTTTGCGTGGCATGTTTCTCTTGGTCCCCCCTTCCCTCCAAAAAAAGAGAGGAAAAAAGGCAAAAAAAGGGGAGATGGCGAATTAAGTGAAAACGATTTATTTATATACTTGGACCTAGATATATATATATGTGATGTGGGCGGGAGGGTAAGCACATGCACACATGCAGATAGGATCGAGAGCGCGTCCATGCAACAAATAATATGATCACCAACAAAGCCAGCAAGCACGCACGGGCTAGGGACAAACTAAAGTCGTCCTAACCCTACTGCCCCTCCCCTCCACTCCCCTTTTCCCTCTCACACAGGTGGGGGGTCGAGATGAATAACAATGACTCACGAACGAGGATCAACCATCAAAGTCGGAAGAAGAAGGGGGTGAGTCTACGCGAGTCCAGACGCCACATTCCAAAACACCCCCCGAGCCGGAACCTAGTCCCTATTCCACGTTTCCCAAGGTTCCGAGCCAGAGTACACAAAAGGGGCAGGGGGGCCTGAAAACTCTATCGAGGCCTCTCATCACATCCGTTGTCGATGTGGCGTTTGAGTGAATCCGCACGACTAAAGTCTTTCCGACAATACCGGCACTTGTGCAGTACCGGCGAGGTGGCATGCACAGTTTCATAGTGTCGTCGGCGGTCGTGCAAGCGCGTGAAGGAGCGATCGCAGAGGTCACATGAGTAGCGCTCGCCAGCGGCAACGACTATCGTGCCGGTGTGGGTGGGGGCGTGTGGGTGTGGATGTGCGTGGTGGGAGTGCGGGAGCCCGGGGCCGTGTGCGATGCTGCTTCTGCCGCCTGTGCCACCGGTAGCATGTGTCGACGACGCGGGGGGCGCGTGCACGACGTGCTGCGGATTTGGGGACATGTGATAGTAGGGTTCGACGGTTGAGCGAGACCGCCCCGACGAGGTGGCGGATCCGGCGGACGAATAGACCTGGTATGCCTGGGACGGGGTAGGAATGAATTGTTGCTGTGATTGTGGGGGGAGGTGGGCGTGGTGTCGACCTGCTTGCGGGCTCAGGTGGCCGGAGGGGGTGGGCGTGGCGTACGAGCTCGCCGGGGAGCTGGAGGTGGCGTAGTGCTCGATGGGGGCTCCCTGAGAGGAGGTCTGGTAATACGGGCGATTGTCGTTCGGCGACGAGCTCGTGGCATAGGGTGAGTAGGGATACTGAGGGGTCAGGTTCTGGGCGGCTGCGGAGGCAGAAGAGCTATGAGGGAAATGAATGTGAATGATACAAGTGACACACCGATGGATCCGGCGGGCAAGTGGGTGGCGGCGGGGTTGACAGCGGCGTATGACAAGGTGGAATGGTGAGACGGATCTGGATAGGGAGGGGCAAACTCGTCGGGGGGATGGGACGAGTGAGATGAGTGGGGAACCTGGTGAGCGGGAGCGGAGGAGGGATAGTGGTTGTACATCAGACGAACTGGAGGAGGGCACAGGACTGAATTGCAAGAGGGCGAGCCTCGGAGGAGGGAAGGTTATATACGAAAATATTGTTGTAAAAGGACGGGCGTCGCCTGCCATAGCATGTCTTAGCAACGTACCTTAATGAAAGGAGGTGTTACTAAATCATTACCTCTCAGAGAGTATAGTAAAGCCGGGATGAGTACACGCCCATATCATTCCGGTAGTCATCGTGAATTCGGAGAGGACGGGAGCGATAGCGGACACGGGGCGAAGCGAGGAGAGATCTGGAGAAGAGTGATGCCAGTCCAGGGACGGTTTGGATTCGGTTCGACGATGGCGCTGGAGATGTCAGTGGAGTGGGATTGGCCGGGGGGGAACTCGAGAAGGCCTCAATTGGACAAGTTCTCCGTACGAAGATTCAGATGGGAGAGATCTCGGCACTTTCGATGGACAAGATGCTGCGCAACGCGCACGCCTCTCTTCCACACGCACACTGAGCCATGCCGGCAGAGAAGGAGGGAAAATGTTGAAAAACGGGTTGGCGGAGACGCACAATTGGCTGGACTAGCCCGAGTTCGGATGGTGGGAGAGTACCTGAAACTTGACTTTCGAGATCGAGAAGAGATCGTCCCTGGTACCGTAACCGCGATATATCAAGCAGTTTAAATCTGCATATGATGCACCCATACGGCATCCTGATATGGGGACCCTTCAAAATCTCCTTCAACCTGAAGCACGCTCCTTTCATCTAACGCTAAGCGGAAAGATCTAATATGCAGATGTGATTCCACCCGCGCACAGCCTACAAGACAGAATAGAATAGAATAAAGTATCAGACACTTGCGCCAAGCTCTACCCCCGCTTGGTCACTCTCACCCAGGCGCTCACCGTGTCGCTCTCGTGAGAACACATCCCGCTTTCGGGCGAGCCCCGAGGGGTTGCCGGAAAATGCCAGCTAGGCAAGCCATATTACTTCACGGCCCAACTCGTGATGGTGGCATCACACCATCGGTGGCAGACATCCAGCGCCGGGTCAAGTTTTGTTTTCGTTGGCAGATGATGCACCAACAAACTCGAGATCGATGGGCGCTCATCATGTCAGATTAGCCTCCCTCAGCCACTCACTGTTCTGTTTTTAGTAGACGTCTTGCTGCGTCCTTGGAATTTTTTTCCCAGAATCGACACATGCCGCCGATATGCTCGATTTGGGCCATTCGTCTTATCGTATCGCTGGGCAAAGCTGTTCGCCCAATCTTAGCAAGACCCCAGGCGCGTAAGTGAGCCAGGATGACTCGCGTTTTCGGTTTTCTTCCGTCCGTTCGGTGCCGGCCACCCCGAGACGTGTGGCGGGCTTTTGCCAGCCATGACGTGTTCCTGCGACCGTACCGCGATCGCAACGTCTCTGTTGCACGGTGGCAAAACGAGTCCGTCGTTGGCGTATATCGAGCTCGTCGGTAGGCACGCACGATCCGTCTGCCTTTGCCCGAATCGATGCGCGTAATGTGTAAATATGGATATATTGCTAAAAGGACCGGACGGGGATAGGGAGGACGGGCTCAAATCGCCCTTGAACGTGATCTCGGGAGCGACAAGGGGGGATGCGTCAGACCTGGAGTGCGCGGGGGTTTGGGTTTTGCTTCCATCCCGAAGTCCGACATCCGACAACCGAAACCCGCTATCCGACATCCGGCATTTTCCAAGAAGACCAACGTCAAAAAGTCGTGCCGCGACGTCTTGTGTGTTGATACACACGCGGGTGATGGGCATGGGAAGGGATTGGAAGGCACCCCAAACACGAATGGCTTCGCGGCCAAGTGTCAACGGGCTTCCCCCCGCGAGGTGGTGAAATGGGACCTGCATGGAGATTGTGACGAACAAAGACTGGGCTTGCAACGCGACTGCCTCGAGGACGGCCAAGGCACACCTGATGGCCTGGCAAATAAAAATTTCCGTACTACGCGCGCTGTGGTCCCAAACCTAACCTTGCGTCAGGTTGCCCTGTGCTACGGACACACTGTGGTAAAAAAGTGACTTACCGAGATGGAATAGACATACGTTTGCGCACCGACTGATATAGGAGAGTCCTGATTCCGCCGACCAGGGTGATATGATGGCGACTTCTACATGTTTTTGTTTGTTTTATTTGATTTTAATTAATCTTTTTGACGAGATCGTATGTCAAACGAGTGCACAAATATGCACAAACAGCCGTGCAGTCGCAGGATGCCAAGTCGTGCATAATCACCAAAATGGCTCCATTTGACCTCGACGCGTGCATAGAACAGCTCCTCCGAAAACAGCTCCTCCACGAGGCCCTCCTTCGCGAAATATGCGAAAAAACAAAGGAAGTCCTCATGAGAGAGTCCAATGTCGTACAAGTCTCCGCACCAGTCACCGTCGTCGGTGACATCCACGGGTGAGCCCATCTTGGCCCCCCGTGTCACCGTCCACGCCGCTCAATCATCCCCCAAGTCAGTTTTACGATCTCATCGAGATATTCCGTATAGGCGGTCATGCCCCGAACACAAACTATCTCTTTCTCGGTCAGTCCCGTGTCAACACGTTCTCCATTTCACTCACGTTCTCCCATGCAGGGGATTATGTCGACCGTGGTCTCTTTAGCGTCGAAACCATCTCCCTCCTGACGTGTCTCAAGCTAAGATACCCTGACCGTGTCCACCTCATCCGTGGTAACCACGAATCCAGGGCGGTCACTCAAGCACGTCTCTCCGAATCACTCCTCGCGTGCCCCCTAACCCCCTTCTCACAGACCTACGGTTTCTACACCGAATGCGTTCGTAAATACGGCTCGTCACACGTCTGGACGTACTTTACAGACATGTTTGACTTCTTGACGCTCTCTGTCGTGATCGATGACCAAATATTTTGTGTCCACGGCGGTACGTGTTTCGTCATGTCATTCTTTCAAAGCAAGGAGCGATTTTGTTCAATGGATTTTTCGTTAGGGCTCTCGCCCTCTATCCATTCAGTCGATCAGATCAAGGTCGTCGATCGTTTTCGAGGTACGCCCTCCTTTTTGTCGCTTCGCGTTCGAGGCTCCGCACCTCATGGCTGGGTAAATGGGTAGAAATACCTCATGAAGGTCCCATGGCCGATCTCGTGTGGTCAGATCCAGATGCAGAAAAGGAAGATTTTGCAATATCACCTAGGTCAGTTTGGTCTCTCCCACAGCAGGGCAGGCGTGTGGGTGGTTAGGCTCCACATACTCCACTGCCCCCTTCTCCACGCTGAATGCTGATTCTTCTTACCATGTCATCGTCTATACAGAGGTGCTGGATACACCTTTGGTTCATGCGTCGTCCACAAATTCCTTGAGACGAACAACATGTCGCACATCCTCCGCGCGCACCAACTCTGCATGGAGGGTTATTCGTCCCTTTTTGATAAGCACCTCTCCACGGTATGGTCCGCGCCTAACTATTGTTATCGTTGTGGCAATTCGGCGAGTATTCTTGAAGTGGGCCCAGGTGGGAGTATGTACTTTAACGTGTTTGAAGCTGCACCGGAGAACGACCGAGACGGACCGAGTCAACAGGCAGCACAGAATGCGGGTGGTAAGGTGGGTAATCAATGTCTGGCTTGTCTTTTCTGGTTCTCCCTCGGTCCTGTTGACACCAAGAACGCGCTGACACGTGTTAGCTTCCCGAATACTTTTTGTAGACGCGCCGCTCTGCCCAGCATGCCACCCTCCAACCTCGACGTGGGATCTGCGATCACCCACTTGCGGCGGCACACATCCATCGTCTTACTCGTCATCACCTGTCTCGATGCACTATCATCGTTATCGCCACCTTAGGACGCGTTTCGGACGCTATACCCGTGTAGTATCATGCCTGGCCTTATTGCAACCATTGCGCCCACCCTTGTTCCGCTCCCCTGGGCTTTTGGGTGTCAAGCCCTTTTTCGCTCGTGTTGACGTGGGTGAGCTCGAAACGATGATTGATCGGAGGATGTTGTGTTTTGGATGTTGTACGTTTTGTAACAGGGTTGGTTTGGGAGCAGCATTGGTCGTAGACCCGTAGACGAGGAACGGACGGATGGATAGACTAGACTCGCGTCCACGTAGACTAGATTAGACGGTGACGCGACCACCTTTTTGGTACGACGACGCCCGGGAGTTCCGCGTATCTGCCTACATATCTATCGACTTTGCGTTGGCGTTGGGTGTACTTGGGGGCTTGAGTATCATCCTCGCCCCAGATCTGTTGACCGATTGAAAGGATACTCTAAAACCCTAGATACCCACCGAGTCAAAGTCGAGGCTAAACGGTGGACCCTGACGTGACGGGTGTGGGAGGTGGGATGGGATGAGACTGTAACGATCCCCTGAACCCTTTCC
>Ga0307508_10001140_pt1 | contig 30610 bp, 39 predicted proteins | sample 9_EM_MG_FD_203089 | JGI IMG/M metagenome (GOLD analysis project Ga0307508, IMG submission 203089) | Populus trichocarpa ectomycorrhiza microbial communities from riparian zone in the Pacific Northwest, United States - 9_EM | ecosystem: Host-associated > Plants > Roots > Unclassified | place...
AAAGGGGATTCACCTTGGTAAATGTGCCTGACTCAGACCGCCACGTCACACCGAGTGAAGACGCTGATTCTCAGGTTCGTCCTCACGGGTGCGAGCTAAAAATGGAGTAGATATCAACTCATTTGAGACGGGAGCACGACACAGCCCCCGTGGCACAAATTTTCATCGCTTTCGCATCTAGACCCTGCACCTTCGATGTATTTGTGCCTCACCCAACCGGCTGCCATCTTTATCCCGTGGCGTTGCAGTTTGTGAAGCTTCCCGGCCAAATTTTGTCGCCCATTTTTCAGTGCTTTGAGCAGCGACATCAACTGACAGCAACAGATGGTGGACTATGCCTGCGGCCTAATCTGTAGTGAGCCTCATCCTGGGCATGAAGTGCTACTCCTCCCGATTTCATCGATGCATTTGCAAAGGAGACTTTCGGCTGATCCGCATGCCCCTCCCCCCACGGCGCCCCCTTTTTATTAATCAACAATTCTGATTTGGGCACTTCACTCCCTGGTGCACCAGGGAGAACACAACAGTGGTGATCCGCATGTCACTTATTTTTTCCTGCAGCATCACCACCATCCCCCCAGTCTCGCGCAATATCCACGCTAATATATTAATAACACAGGTCATCCCGCTTGGTCGCCTCTCATCCTTACATGTAATTATTCTGCTCTTATATCCAGGTTCATACCGCGTCGTTCTTGGCGCGTACCTATGAAGGGCCACAGAAACAAGACATCAACACAACAAGTGGCCTGAACTGAATGGGGCCGGCAACCACCACCTCTGCGCACTGCCTGCACGGTTCATCTTATCAATATCAAGGGTTGCCACGTACTTTGAGCGAACGAAGACGGTGAAAAATGATACTGAGGAGCGCGTCCCTGCACTTGGTGCCTCACCAGGGAAAGAAATTGTTCTGCAATGCACGCCAAAGGCGAATTCTCCCGAGCTCGCCGCGTGGTGTGCTGACTTGGCTGTTGTCACGCTGAGAGACCTTCCTGACCATTGATTTGGTGCTCCAAAGACATGAAGCAAAATCCACGCCATCGCCACAGTAACTTTTCATTGAGGCACTGTGAACAGATCCCAGTCAAGCCTATATTCTTATCACTTGCATGTGATGCAGCCGAGCGGCCAGTAGTCATGCCGCGCGGCAATGGGCTGGCTGGAGTCATTTGTCTGCGTGATTCTTTCCCTCGTCAATATTAACCAGCGTATCGCGGTACCAAGGTCATCGCAGCCCCTCCCCCACCAATGCGACGAAAACGACCCACCTCTCCGGTAGACGTATCGTCTCCCAACGATTCGAGAGTGAATGCTCCGATATCAAAATCTACGTCTAAACTTCCCCGATTAAAAACCATGCTTCGCAACGCTCGCTCCCGCATCAAACCTGCTCGATCGATCATTAAGGACAACACTGCATATGTCGTTCCTGTCCTCGAAGCAGTCCACAGTGCTGCGGATGCCTTTCCGCCACTCAAGAGCGTGGCAGGTGGAGCTTTGTGGATCGCGCAACTTGTAGAAGTAGGTCCGCTTTCATTAGTTTATCACCCAACGACTGAAGGGATTCGCCGCTCGAAGGATTTCAAGTCGAGTGGAAAAGATGAGAAAGCATTTGCCTATTATCTCCAGGAGAACGTTGCTCGCGTGATTGCTTCCGTGACTGCGAATGGAGATCTAGCATCGCTCGAACCACATGTACAGGCGTTGAATGAGTAAGTCGCACATCATCATTTCCAGTGTTAAAGTCGTCTGGCCGAGCTAATCGCGCGATCAGTATTATAGAAGCGATCCAGAAGGATATCCTTCACTGGCAGTCACAACCGCCTCTGAAGCGTTTTGGGCGGATTATGAAGAATCGGCACCCCGTCGAGAAATATAGAGCCCGTTTTGATGAAGCCCTCCAAGTGTTCAACGTGAGCCGTTCACACCACCTTTCCCTGTCAAATGTTGCGGAGCACCAACACATTGCATCATTTTCAGCTAGGTAGCACTGTGTTGTCTCACGAGGAGCTGTTCAAAATCATCTCCACTCTCGAAAGATTGGCGGGCGGCGTGCAGCACGGCCTCAACAAGCTGGACAACGACCTCGGCAGGGTAGCATCCACGGTCGACGACACCAAAGAGATTGTTGTCAATCTTTGTCACGACCTTGCCACGACGCAAAAAGATTCAGGTGGCTTAGCGGCAATCGATCACATCCACAGACTCGAAGTCCAGATGCAGAGGACGATAATTCTTGTTTGCGGCGTTTTTTTGGATTGAGTGAGTAGCGTATGCGCCACAGGCTGGCGTCTCTAGTTCTGCTGGTACGCAGCCTTGCAGTCTGTCACAGTTTACGTGTTATGCGGAAAGTGGGCACATCAGGAAACCCGAAATGTCACGCTCACAGCGCTCACAGCGCTCCAGGTGCTTGACAGGACTCCGGGAGGCTCCCAATTACCCAATTACCCCCATTGGGAGCCTCCCGGAGTCCTGTCAAGCGCCTGGAGCGCTGTGAGCACTGTGAGTGTGACATTTCAGGTTTCCTGATGCAGGCCCCACTCTTCCCCAGGCTGCTGGTATGACAATCTGGCAACTAGCTGCCGCTGCTCACTTCCCATATGTTATAACTAAATTACTTTAATTATTGAACCCCATCCCCCCTATTTCCGCACGGCTATTACTCCTGATGTGCTATTGTATATTTTTGGAAAACATCCGGCCCTCCAGGAGTCCTGGGAAGACCTGGGAGAGTTCCCAGGTCCTCCTGGTGTTCTTGGAAGGCTAGATGTCCTCCGGAGCATAACCGGGTTTCGCAAATTTTATTTGGGGCCAAGAATTTCGATCCAATTGCTTGCTCTCTTATCTCCTTCCGGTTACGTCTTTGCTTTCCACACTGTACTTGTACTTGTTATTCCCCCACACACAAAAAACTATTTATGCTATGCTCAGTGGATCCGGATGATATCAATATCAGCACGCACGATTATACTATTTCTAACGATTTTCCATTGCCCTCCCACTTCCAAATGCAGCGGTGGTGATATCTTCAGTATACCTTATTTTCTCTTCATCTCGTTCTCCATGCCAGCCAAGTACATACACGTGCCCATATTATCTAGAACCGCACGCCACAGGAAACAAACGGATTCCATGCCCAATCTAAGTGGCGCGTATGTTGGCCGTTAACGATGCCCACACGCTGACGGGAACTGAAGGTACTGTATTGCAAATCGCTGACATTAAACAATGCTACAGGGCCCTTAATATCACAAAGCTATTGATGAATTCGCATTTACGGCTGCTACGACAATATCTTGGCCTTGCCCCGCTTCCGGGATTACATCAGTGAAAATAATCCAGTAGTGCCATAAATGCGGGGCTTCAATGAGTGTCGTCTGCACGCCAGCTGCACTGGCTTTCTTCACAAATAGTTCAATATCTGGATGAAGAATATCATACCGCCCGGTCGCAATCACCAATCTCGTCCCAACCAACCTGAAAATCGACAAATCACCATAAAGGGGACTAATGTGTGGGTCACGAAGTTTGTCCTCGGTCGTTACGGCCGGAGGATTTGAACCTCGCACCTATTCTAAACTGTCTCGGTGGATACTATCCCCGTTGAGCATGGGGTCGCTGGGACGTCCGACAGCAATGTCCGGGTTGGTCAAGGAGATGTCGACAAACGGAGAGAATAGGACAATCTGACTAGGCAGGTGCAAATGTGCTTCACGGAGGGCGAAAGCGAGTGAGAGACAGATGTTGCCACCAGCACTGATGAGAGATATGTATAACTGTTACAACATATTCCTCTTCAATGCATAGAACACCAGGGGCTCACCTGTCCCCCATGAATATCACTTCACGGCTGCTGGCATGCTGTACCAGCTCATTATATAGTCTCAGAAGCGCAGGTATTACCTTATCAGAGGAATGTCAGCAAAACTGTGGCATATTGCGCAAAACGAAGAAATCTAACATCATGAACGTCATTCAGCGGGGCAAGAGGATAAGGGACAACAACAGTATCCGAGTCGAGTTTACAAGTCAAACTGGCAATAGTCTTCCAATGTTGAGTCGTTATGCCACCAACGAATCCTCCTCCATGTATGTATAACACGACACGTCGGCTTGTCGACATTGATTCCTTCGGCTTCAGCACGATGTTATCCCAGTCTTCAAATTGCCATCGATCTGCGTCACATCCTTGTATGAGATTTTTATTAGGCGGGAAAGTCCAAACTTGCGGGCCCTTTCTTGGCGTTGTCGAAGGATATCGAACAAATTTTATCCCGAGATAGAGGAGATACCACACAATAGTTGACGTCCAGCTGCGTGTCGCAAGTTCAATGCGAGTGACAGATGACTTTGGCATAAAGTGAGGCGAAGGAGAGTGAGATGGAGTCAAGCAATACAACTTGCAGGTGGCGGTGTCACCGGAGGATCCACATCCCCAGATCCGGATGAGCACATCGCGAGAAGATTTAAGACCCTAGGTGTGTATGGAGGTCCAGTTCTGAGCACAGCTGGAACGCCAGCAAATCAACAGCGATTCATGAGTAAAGGAGCAGACGGCGCTTGCCGCCACCCCCCTCGATGTGGTCCCCCGCATTTGTTTCGTTGGTTGCTGGTGTCGTCGCGCTCTATGCTATCAAAAGCCAACTACGCTCTTTCGGCGCATCAAGACGGCGGAAGTTAGTTCCCATTTACGAGGAGCGCGTCCTGGTGATCGGTGCCTCATCTGGGGTAGGGAAAGAAATCGCTCTGCAATACGCGCGCAGAGGTGCCCGTGTCGCCCTTGTAGGCAGAAGGGCAGAAGATTTGGAACGAGTGTTTCAGGAATGTGTTTCTGTATCACCTCATAAGCATTCGTCTACTGGAACGAACCTTGTTGAAGACAACGTCCAACGTGAGAGTGGGCCGTTGGCTGAAGAGTTCTGGGGATTCACTCCCAAAGGAAATGCCAAGTTCGACACTAGATGCTTCTGTGTAGCTGCCGACTGCTCAGATCCCCACGCCATTTACCGTGTTAAAACTGGTGTTGAAGAAAGTATGTGTGATTCCTGACGCGTGGCCAATTCTTGAATAACGCTGACACAATCACAATTTATCTTCGCAATGCTTCCACAGAGTGGGGAGGGCTTGACACACTGATTATCACCGCAGGCGTCTCTACTGTTCGCTTGTTCATGGACAACGTGTCATCTAGCACGAGTTCAGGTGCCAGTAATGTCGAACACGCGCCTACCACGGGATTATGGCGCGCAAAATCAATCGCACAACGTGCACTTGACGCTAACCTATTTGCTCCCCTCGTATCTGCCGCCGCATTTGTACGTTTCATGAATTCATCATTGACACTGCAACACTCAATCCTATAATCCTAAAATGTGCAGATTCCACTGATGCAATCGGGCTCCAGTAGTCCTTCAATTCTTCTTCTCTCTTCCGTTGCTGCGGTGATACCCGCCCCGACCAGAGCACTTTACGCTGCTACAAAGTCAGCTTCATTGCTATTCTTCCAGTCTTTGGCAATCGAACACCCCAAGATTGCGTTTTCCCTGATTCTACCTGGGACTATCGAGGGATCTTTCCGAACAAATGCCATCGACCTCTCCCCGTCAACTGCGACTCCTGTGTCAGCCGAAACCGCCCCGCCTCCCAATAATGACGGCTTGGGGAGAGCCGGTAAAGCATCGAGTTCAAATCCGCTCGCGGCGAAGCTCACTCAGGATGCAGTTGCACGAAGATGTATATCAGCGGTAGACCATGGGGACCGCACAGTCTGGATGCCTGGTTGGTATCGCTATGCTCACGCCCTGTACTGGATTGTTCCGTGGGTTATCGAGCGTGGAGCGAAGAAGAAATATGAGTAACTTAATCAAACGTTATTAGTGCCTATAGGTTGTAGGAATTGCTTTGTTGTAATTATTTGAGCGTAGCAGCACACAAATGTTCAACATGAACTGGCGGCCAAGGTGTCTTGCGTTCACCGGTGCACATGCGGGTGCCAGATGTACATGGAACCAAATCACGCAAGACTTTTGCGGTGAAATAAGCCCACAATAAATGCTATTTCGGCAGGTGCGCACAGTTGCGGTCCAGGCAGTCTAAGTCCCGCCATTGCAGTGACGAAAGGAGTCCGCGCAATGTTACACTACCCTCGGAGATATATATTACAACCAAACTGTTGTCGACAAGATAAGGGCAAAGCGCCATCATCCCCTGCCAGCCGCAGCAGCTGGGGCAGGCTGCGGCGCAACAGCGCTACCTGCCCAGCGCCTAACAAAGGTCTTCAACTGCTCCCACGTAGTTTTTACTGCCGGTGGAGTCTGCGGCTTGTTCGCATACCTATCAACGAGTGCAACGACGCTGTGTACGGCGTCACGCGTGAAGGTCGAGTAGTAGTAGCGCGAGCGAAGGAAGTGGGCGTAGGCGATAGGGGTGAGCAGCGAATTCTGCAGAAGCAGCACGCCGATAACCGCACGAAGCATGATTAAAAGTTCAAGGCGTGCAACCACCACCATTGCGACGTCGTAATTGGCTGTTAAAGAATCCAATGAGTGGGAGTAGGCAAGATTAGCAACAACCTTACATTTGACCCATACACCTATCGTTTTGGCGAGGGGTGACTGCGAGGATGCCGGAGAGGCGGTGCCGTTGGCACGAGGGGCTGTAGGAGCAGGCTTGAAAACCATTGGCAAGATTGTTGTACGTGTAAATGTCAGAGCGTGGAACAGGGAAAAAACGGCGTAGGGAATCAATGCAACTAGGGAGACTTTTAGCAAATACGCTGGCAAGCTGCAGGGCCAAGAACTCACGAGGTAAAGGTTTGGAGAACCACCACAGGAGGGCCATAGTAAAGTATTGGACGTTCTATTTTAACGGCAATTTGAGTTTTCGAGCAGAGCAGGGCAATGCATGACGCACTTCGTCAGCTAATGCTTTGGTCAAAAAAGCAGGGCTCGGTTGGGGAGCCTATAAATGCAATGGTTGGGAAAATCCTGGAGGGTCTTCGAAAAAAATTGACGTACTCCAAGAGATTTGCTGTACAGGGGAACATTGATCAGGCGCAACCAGGAAAAAGCGTATCCATAGTACTAACTAGCATACGATAGAGTAACTTGTAATCGCTCCAGTGAAAGCAGCTGCAAGAGTTGAAATGTGTTGAGTATGAATTTCCGACGACACCAAGGCATAAACAGGAGCACCTTTGTAATACCAGACGTACGCGGCAGATCTGAATGTGATATAGGCCTTCAAATACCAAACTGTGGAGAACAAAACGATGAAATGGCCGAGGGCCCTGAGCGTGAAGGGAAACACGCGTCTGATGAGCGGAGGGTCGCGGATGCATTGTGCGGAAGCCGGCGTCGGCTAGAGCCTTACCAGACATAGTGGGGATATGGCGAAGCCATAGCGCTCTGTACGATGAGGAAAAGCGGTAGAGATTACGACTGAGGAGCTGAAAGATGACGAGGAGACCTGTGATTACGAAATCTTCTACCAAATACCTATCAACATTCCCCTCATACCGCGCCACATCTTTCCTCATGCCACCGCGAAAGTCGAAAGGAAAGAAAGCGGCGGCCGAGCCTATAGGGAGGAGGTCGACACGGGCATCTAAAGCTGCCGCGCAGGCCGACCCAGAACCACCAGTCGATGCTCCGTCAGAAACGCCGTCGAGCCAGGTCGCAAAAGAGTCATTGCCCTCGACGGTTAGCGAAACCGCTGAGTCTGTCGCTAATGCTCCGGAGCATACTGTCCCTCCTGTTGCGCATGAAGAACCGCCACCGCAGCCCTACGAGCCAATGCTGGTCGACGAACCTGAATCTGGCAACTTGTCTTCCCCGCCTGTAGAATCAACAGATCCTGTCCCCGATGTCGAAACCGGCACAACTGATGCTGTGACCCTTGTCACTCCCCCTCCCCCAACGCCACCCCCCAGCCTGACAACGGAACAACGCCAAGCTAAGCTTGAAGCCCTGCGCATCCGAATGGTATGTTACATGAGCCCCAAATCTATCGTAATCTACAATATAATTTACTGATTGGCTCAATACGGTAGCAATCGGCCGCCAAAGCAAATCGAGACGGCGTCGTCGACGAACACCAGAAGCGGATGACAACAGCTCGGGATCTCGCTCGGCTAGAAAAGCAACGCAAGCTCGCTGCCATATTACGCGAGAAGACAGATGCAGAAGAAAGGGGAATAGATACCGAAAGGAAGAAAAACTGGGAGTACACTATTGAGGAGAATGACGCATGGGAGAAAAAACTGAAGCGCAAGAAGGGAAGAGCAGATTTCGAGTTCCATGGTGCGTACCGATAAAATATTCTGAGTATTTGACTGAAGCACCCCCCTCCAGATGACGCGGACGCTGCTCGAAAGAGATACAAAAAGGATCTCGATCAATTAAAACCAGACCTAGAGGCGTACACACGACAGAAGGAAGCAGCTCTGGGGCTTGTGCCTGGTGCTCTTTCCCGCGCAGGGTCCTCGAAAGACCAGTCACTGGTCGTTTCGTCTTCAGCTGCCTCCACTCTTGCTGCCGAAGCCTTGTATCGAGATGCAAACACACTGACCTACGGGGACAACAAGCCTTCCGAGGATGCCATTGATAGGGTGGTGTCTAAAATCAATCAAGAGTGCGCATTCTCTGAACTTTGTACCCGCATCATTTACTGACATAAGATTTTCGTTCAAGTCTCGACAAAAAGGGCAAATTCTCAAGGAAGCGCGTCAACGAAGACGAAGGTGATATTACTTACATTAATGAACACAACAAGGTTTTCAACAAAAAGGTACGGCGACATTCGTTGTGGATACGGTTTAGCAGCTCTTAACGCCATGCTCTATTTGCACTCCTTATTAGATTGCGCGGTATTACGACAAGTATACGAAAGAAATCCGAGATAGTTTCGAACGTGGGACGGCACTGTAAATTATTTGTAGACCTATGTAGATCGAACCGTCGTAAGCGGTCATTGTGCTATCAACGACACTACTCAGTTGCCCGCCACCACACTTGGGCGAATAGAAGTGTTTGGATTTCCAATAATGGTTACTTGTGCCCTCATACACGGCAGCAGAAGATGCTCATGACGCAATTTCCTTGCCCGCCCGGTGTATAAGACAGCGTACGACCCCGATAAAAGATACCTCACTGTTGACTTCGCACCATGACCACTACTGTGATCAACGGCCTGGTCGTCCGATCGTTTGGCATAGACGATGCTCCACTGACAGTCCTCTTTCTACATTACTGGGGAGGCACAGCACGTACCTGGTACAAAACGATCGATTTTCTCCTGGAAACCAACCCAAACATCCGGGCCGTATCGTTCGATCAACGTGGTTGGGGAGCGTCTAGCAAGCCTGATGATGACCCCGCAGCGTACACAATCGCCGGACTCGCGGCTGATGCTGAAGCAGTACTCGCTGGCCTAACTCCTACGCCGAAACGTGTCGTTATCGTGGGTCACTCGATGGGCGGTAAGATCGCCCAGCTTGTCGCAGCGAGATGGAAGAGTGCAGCTGGCGCGCAAAGCGATCCCCCGACCCTTGCTGGACTTGTTCTGGTCGCGCCCGCGCCGCCTTCCCCGATCATCCTTCCCAAGGAAATTAAACAGGACGTTTTACGCACATACGACTCCGTTGACAATATTCGTATGGCGCTCCAGAACGTTTTGACGGCTGCAAACCAAGGTGCCGCCTTGAGCGATGAGATGGCTCAACAGGTTATTGAGGATAGCACAAGCGGAGGGAATTTGGCCCGTGAGTCGTGGCCAGAGCGAGGAATGTCGGAGGATATCGAGGAGGAAGTTGTGAAGGGCTTGAGCGGAGAAGGGAAGGTACCAACACTCATCGTGGTGGGAGAGCACGACAAAGTCGAACCTGTTAACCTGCTCCAAGAGAAAGTTCTTCCCAAGATACCAGAGGCGAAACTGGAGATTATCCCTTCTGTTGGTCACTTGTTGCCTCTCGAAGCAGCCAGGGAGTTGGGAGCGCGCTATATTGCAGAGTTCATCAGCGTTCTCTGAGCATAGGAATTTATTCAATGGTCAGAAGAATCGGCCCTTGACCGTGTATCAATAGTGCATTGTACCAAATTGCACCATCAGGCAGTCTTTGCTGAATCGAAAAGCGTTCTATATCAATACGGATGCATTGGCAATAATGTAATAGTGGATGAGGATTTACATGTAATTACAAGGCGCATAGCAGGAAATCGGCGAAACGGAACAGAAATGGGTTCAACAATCCCAGCAGTAGTTTGTCATTACTTTTTATTGAATCGATTTCGCTGGAGTATCCGAGCTTTTTCGAGGGTTCTCGAGATGCACACGACGTGCAGCTGCAACCAGATTACTGCTGACCTGCCATTCTTTCTGAATGGGAAAAAGGCAGAATTGTGCGTTAGATCGGCCTAGCGGATGTATGATCTTGATAACCAACATCGGACAGGCAGAGAGTTACTCGCACATCGTTCACCATCTGATCCAGTAGGTACATCGCTAGACTGTATTGTTCCTTGTACGCACCGCGATCGTCTCCTACAGATATGTCCTCAATAAGGAATTGGGCGAGTGCCTGTTGCAAACAAGCAGCAGTGAGAACTGCAACAGACGAGTGAAGCAGCGCATCCATATCTTCGATGAGGTATTGATTAAGTCGTCAGATTCAGGATAAGATGCGCCTGCATACTTGTTATAACGGGTAGAATAGCTTCCCAGACAAGGCGTTGAATGTAAATGTAGCGACGTTTGTTGTGTGCCACTTCAGCAAGCGAGGGAACTAGATCGAATAAGTCTTCAAGAAGCATCTTGACGAAGATTGAGAACCGACGAGAAAGCTACGAGGACTGTGACGTACTGCAGGGGTTACATTGTAGATCTCGTGCTCGAGGCAAGATAGGACGTCGCGTTGCGTGGACTACAACGCATCGCGTATCAGGGAAATCGCAAAGTTTTGATGCACTATGTGTTACCTCAAGGTCCGCATACGATATGAGTTTTGGACCTAAGCATTCGAATGCCATAGAGTATACTGGGCGGCGTGGAGCCCATGTATCCCCATACATCTGCGTACAACTTAGTGACCGTGTTGATCCACCAGACAAAGTGTGCATACTTTCACGGACAGAGCGAGGCAGGCCACGGCAATTTCCCATATAACATCCTCTTGGATTCGCTGGGTCTTCTTAGCTGATTCAGTCTGCACACGGGTTGGCCGAGGATCGAACATTCCGATGCGATGGAGGTACCGAGAAAATAAATGCACGGCTGTGAATCGGGTCTCGAGACAGCTATGCAAGTGATCGCCAAGACATTTTGAAGAGTCATCGTGACAGTTTGGCATTATCTGTTCGCAGACCAAGCGGTCAGACACAATTAGAAAATATGACAACAATGCGAACGTCGACAATCCATTCAGCAGCTTGACAATACACGTTGCCAATCCAACTGGACCATCCCGATTCCAGATTAAGTAAATTCCGTGGAATGAGTCGGCTTGTGAAACTGATGTTGCTGCGAATACTCTTCCCTTGCACAGGCAGTCCATCGCTAGACCTCTGCCGCCGCTCCCTATTTAAGCTAGCATTCAGCCTAGCGAGTGCGCCATCCAGACTACGACGTGGTGCGTCCATGTGGAGCGTCATGTCTGGGCAGATGTTTGACAACGCGGCGGAATGGCCAAAGCAGGGGCTGGCGCTCTGGAAAGAAACGGCGCTGTTTATGAATTCGTCACAGCAGCAGAGTGTACTGTTACGTGGATCGCAATGCGTAGGCTCTTGAACTAATAAATTGGAATGTCGAACACGGCCAGGAGTCTGAAGACAGCTTGGTTTGGACGATGTTTTCATACGATGCGAGACCGAATACTGTTTAGGAGTCCCTGGACCTGTGCTTTCAGGTCGTCCATCTTCCGCAGAATTGTAGGGTGAGCAGGGCGGAGGGGTGATTTCAAGGTACAAGGGAGCATGCTCATGTTCGTGAGAATCCTCGGCAGCAGCGCAGGGGTCGGGCAGCGAGTGCACAGGATTCGTGCGTAAATTCTTTTTATCACGGCCATACGGGGTATTAGTAAAGCTGGGTTTTTTCGCCAAACGTTCGCAGCCATCATCATCAAGAATACGGGACAAAGGAGGGATTTCGAAAGTTGTCTGAGTCTGTTGCGTCCACGAAGTTGACGGATCGGCACAGTAGAGTCCATATATTTCGTAATCTTGTTCTCGAATCGAGGAAGCAAGCGGCCATTCGTCCTTTGGAGGTGCCTCAGGGTGGTGGGAGGGGAGCGGGCTATCTGATTGACGGCTTGAGGTGGGTGGCCCCGCTATTTCGTCCCGTTCCCTTGAAAGACTAAACATATACGAGACACAATGCACTGCCTATTGAGAGCTGGTGACAATCGCCAACCAACTGCTGTTACCAAGTTGGGCGAATTCACGTGACGCCTACGTAAGCAACACATAAATAATCTGCAACGGACGACCTGTGCTGTGAATCGTGATGAGCCAGTGGCTGCCTCCCGGCCAGCAGGGGTATCAATATCCCCAACAGACTGGCTTCAACCAGCAGCAGCTGCAGCCACAACCAACGGGGTATCCAGGCGGAGGCACGGGATTCCTGCAGCCGCAGCGAACAGGATACGCTGGTGCAGGCTATGGGCAGCAGCAGCTTCAGGGCGCGATACCGCCTGTTCCTCCACTCCCCGGCGCAAACGCTAATTACTTACGGAATTTCCAACAGCCTCCCCAGCAGCAACCCCAGCAGCAATTCAATGCCGGTTTGGGCTCGAGTTTCCAGCCGCAGCAGGGGGGGTTTCTGAACCCCTCGCCGACTGCAGGTGGACCCTTGACTGCCCAGCCAACTGGATTCGGAACTGCGAGCCCGCTGGTGGCCCAGCGAACGGGTTATTCAGATCCGCGTCTCCAAATGATGTCAAGTACTTTCATGCCCGCAAACATCTCGGCGCCTTATGCCCCTTCAGGAGCACCGGAATTCGCGGGTGGACTCCAGGGAAACCAGTCGCTTCAACAATCATTCCAACAAGTCAATCAAAATATTCGTGGTACTGCCGCACCCAAGGTGCCGTGGGCGCTTTCGAGAGACGAACGAAAGAATTACGACCAGATTTTTCGTGCATGGGACCCCAGCAACTCCGGTTTCATTAGCGGGGACATGGCTTTGGAGGTCTTTGGACAAAGCGGACTAGATCGTAACGATCTTGCAACAATTTGGTGTGTTCGCGAAATGTGACTATTTTTCTGGCCCTGAGATTTGCTGACCAGTTTGAGGGACTCAGGAGTCTTGCTGATCAAGATAATCGCGGCAAACTCAATATTCAAGAGTTTCACGTCGCAATGGGATTGATTTACAGAAGTGCGGTGAATTTCCTCAGTTCCTCTAAATCCCACTGCTGACATTGAAGGGTTCAGGACTCAATGGCAACGAGCTTCCCGCCGTCCTTCCTCCGGAGATGGAGCCTGTATCCTCCAAAAACCTGGGCGAATCGGTTGACTTTCTGAAAGATCTTCTGAAAAATGACACCCAAGTGCTCGGCCCAAATGACAGCCGTGGCAAGGTACACTCCTTCCGTGATTCTCCTTCCCCCAGAGCAGACCCCCGAAAGGATGGGACCATTTACAAGCATGATGATTCAAACGTGAAGGGCTACGCATCGAGCTCCAGACGCATCAATCGCGACAATGTCAGATCGAGCAATGCCACGCCCACCGATAACTTAGCCGACATCAAGCGGCGACTTGCATCAACTGAAGATCTCCTTGACAAAGCTCGTGCGGCGGAGAAGGATCCAGAGGATGAAGCACTTGAACAAGAGCTTGAAGACCTCCGATATCGCGTTAGCCGGGTCCAAGACGACATTGATTACGTCAGCCGAGGACCTCGAACCTCTGCGAAAGAAGCGGAGCGCCGCAAGCTCGAGCGTAAGCTCAACGAGCTAATGTACAATGATGTCCCAGAAGTTGAGCAGAAGATTGAGGACAGGGAGCGTCGCAAGGCCAGAGAAAAAGCCGACTGGAGCCGTGATCGTGATCGTCGGAATGCGAACGGTCGAAGCCGCTATGACAATAGCCCTTCCCGTCGTGACAACGAGCGCGAGAGGCATCGCGGATATGATGACGAGGAACCTGAACCTGGTTACTTGAGGGGCACGTACGATCGGGATCGGGATCGTGACCGTGACAGGAACCGCGACCGTGACGATTATAGGCGGCGTGATGACAGTCAGGATCGGGATCGGGATCGCAACCGTGAGCGAGACCGAAATTGGGAGGAAAAAGATGATCGTCGCAGTCAAGACTATGACGCGCCTGTTCGTCGTACGGACCCCGTCCGAACTCGGACGCCAGCGCCCCCACCGGCCCCTCCTTCAGTGTCACTCGACGCGCCTCGGCCTCCCGCCCCTGCCCCTTCGTCGTCCCCAGCACCACAAACGAAATCGATGACAGCAGATGAACGTGCCGCCTTTATTCGTCAACAGGCCCAACAACGTCTGCAGGATCGCATGCGTGCACTGGGCGTCAGTGGCAGTGCGTCAGCAACCTCCACCACTATCGATACTTCGGTCGAAGACCGACTAACAAAGGAACGACGAGAAGCAGAAGAAAAGGCGCGTCAAGCAGAACGCGATGCCGAAGAACGCGAGGCGCAGCGAAAGCAGCGACTTGAGGGCGAGCGCGCCGCAGCACCCAAACCGCCGGCAGTGCCCTCCCCGCCTGCGCCCACGCCGAAGGTCCCGCCTGCGCCCCCCACGAAAAAATTGGGGAAGGCTCCGCCACCGCCACCGACGCGTCACCCCGTTCAGGCCCCCCGTGCGCCAAGCACATCGGTTCCGGCGTCGTCTCCAACGCCTCGTCTACCTGTACCTCCTGCAGCGCCTGTCGAGACAGAGGAGGATCGTAAACTCCGGGAGCGGGAAGAGGCCCTAAAGAAGAAGCGAGTCGAGCGCCAAGCGGAAATCGAGCGACTTGAGGAAGAAGCACAACGCGAACAAAAGCGGAACGAAGAGGATCGTAAACTGCGGGAGCGGGAAGAGGCCTTAAAGAAAAAGCGAGCTGAACGTCAAGCGGAAATTGAGCGACTTGAGGAAGAAGCACGGCGAGAAGAAGAAGAGCACAAAGCTCGCATCTCTGCGCTACGCCAGCGCACCGCATCTCCTTCAACGAATGGTCGAGGCGTTCCCTTTGCCCCTTCTGTTGCGGCTGCTCCCCTAGTGTCCACCCCAACGGCTCTGGTGCCACCGGTCGCAAGCTCAGCGCCTCCCCCACCGCCACCTGCGGCAACATCAACTACTTCTGCTTCTCCTGATGGTCCAGCGCCTCGGAACAATCCGTTCCACAAATTGACTCAAGGCTCCGCCGCCCCTAGCCCTGTGTCCGCTCCAGCTAATAATCCGTGGACCATCCCAGCAGGTGATTCCCCGGCCAGTATACAAGCGCCTCTCGCATCTCCGGCACCCCCTGCACCTCCGGCACCGCCCGCCAATCTGGCCATTTCGGACCCGCCCGCTCCCAAACCTCCTAAGCCAGTCTCTACCGCCGATCTCGATGACTGGGACGATCCAATCGAGAAGGACGATAATTCTGATTCGAGCGACGATGAGATTATCGACCGTTCCGCCCGCATTGACATTGCAAACATAATCTTCGGTGGGCGCCGCTCAGCGGGACCCGAAGATGCGCCAACTCCACCTCCCGCGCCTCCTGCACCTAAGGGCCCTGCGCCTGCCTTCAAGGTCTCAGAGGAGCCTGCTAACCGCGGCGCATTGTTTGCATCCATCGTGGGTGGCACTAGGCTGAGGCCAACGAAAACGAGCGACCGCAGCGCCTCGCAATTTGCTGGCACGGTAGTTGGGGACGCAGCGCCCCCACCTCACGTGAATTCAGCTCCGTCACCGCCTTCGCCTTCAGCTCGTGCTTTCCAGGATTCAATTCCGACGTCCCAGAATGGGACACTTAAGAACAATCGTATGAGTGTTGATTGGTATGCCGGCTTAGCGTCTGACCATCTGTCGCGCACAGCACCCACGGCCACCCATGAACCCACCATAAGCGAGGCGGACGAAGATGACTATGTGAATCTACCCGATATTAATGTCCACCCTCCAGCGGATTCCTCGCCAGAATTGGTCACTCCTGTGCCCTGGGCCGATCCCCTTGCTGACATTGATCAAACCACCGGTATGACCAACTTCTTTATCCATCTTGAAGCACAGCTCTCATCTTCAACGACAGTACACAAAGTACGATCACTATATCCGTACAATGGTCAACGCCCTGAAGATCTGTGTAAGCTAGGGCTCTTACTAGGGATGGAATTAACCTACTCACTGAGTTGTGCTAGCTTTCGGTGAAAATTTGATAATCCATGCCAGTCCATCCAAGTCCGGAAATGACTGGTGGTATGGCACTCTTGAGAGGGACGGGAAAAAAGGATTCGTCCCGAGAAGCTATGTAGCCGTGATCGATCAAGGTATAAGTGGCGATAGCCTTCCCGAGCACTCGACTGATTCACATTTCGACCAGGTGTTCAAGCGAAAGCTCTATACTCCTATGTGGGAGGGAGTGCCGACGAATTGCCTTTTGAGCAAGGCGACATTTTGTCTATTGTTGACAGATCGGAAGGCGACTGGTGGAAAGCTGACAAGGGCGGCGTGGTCTTCATAGTGCCCCCTGCATACTTGGAGGTTCTAGATGGTTAGTCTGTGTCACGTTCTCATTGGTTACCTACAGTTCACGTTGTGTCTCGACTGCAGGCTAAAGTACTTTTTTCTCTATTTTCATGTATGCCATGACAGTCGGCGGAACAATAACAAATCTTGAATCTGAACCCAATGTTGAAGATGGCAAGGGGGACACAGGCGATCGAATCCCTTTACCTGGCCCGTCTTCGATGCTCGCAATCAGAGACGCGAGCACTCCCGCAGAGTCGAATGTGGATGATTCCGACAGCGACTCTGATCCCTCAGCATATATTTCCTTTTCTGATTCTGAATCTGAGGCCGTGGAAGAGGATCCAGAAATATTAGAAAAACGCAAAGCTGAGGATCTTGAGCGGGAAGTTGAACGCGCTCGCGTGCTCGAAGCAGCTGGCCTTATTCTTTCCCATGATCCATCGGATGCGCCTCCAGTGCCTCCACGGAAGAGGAAATCAACGAAAGTGCGAGCACGACGGCCCCCACCTTCTATCCCTCAAGTTCCTAGAAAGTCTCCTTTGCCCACTGAGCGGGACCTACCGCCGACTCCTACATCACCTCATAACTCTATCTTGACATCCGAAGTGGATGCCTATGACAAGTACGAATCCTACAAGCAATCGCACTATAAAGAGACGAATCGGCACTCTATTGCCTCTCTAACATCTAATGAAACCCCATCATCCCCAGCGAGCACTTTTAGCCCATCCATTAGCAAAGAAGGGGAGTCTCAATATTCTCGTCTTTCCGGGAGTGGATTCTTCGGTTTCCTAGGGCGCACTTCGTCCCAAGCGTCCAGCTTATCAGAACGCAAGACGCCCCTCGTTATTTCTGGTCCAGTCATGTCTGCCACGGAGGACCCAATTGGCCGAAGCAACAGCCCCGCATTTGGGATGGTAACCTACCTCTGCACCAAGTTTACTGTGCGTCACTGACAATATCACCAGTCCTGGTGTAGCTTAGTGGATAAGGCTGCTCTTAATGAAATCCCGGCGATCGAGCGTCGTAGACAGGAGGTACTGAACGATTCATCAGGCGGCCGCGTCGGCTGAAACACCCTCTCCAGGCGATATTTGAACTTATTGCAACGGAAGCTGCTTACGTTCGGGACCTGCAGTTGATTGTTGGGGTATTGTTATCTGCGCTCTACGAACATTTCGCATGACGCTGACCCCCTCATAGACGTTCTACGCGCCGCTTCTCGAGATGCTGACCACTCAAGAGCTGGCCGGCATTTTTGCGAACATAGAGGAAATATTGCTTTGCAACACGGTGCCAAATTTTAAACGAGAAATTGAATGGCGTGAATTCTGACTTTGCCCCCAAGGCATTTCTGAGCACCCTCGAGGACAGACAGAAGGAATCAAGACTCTATGTTGATACAATAGCGGACTTACTTGAGGGCCATGCGCCCAATTTCGAGATTTATGCTGTACGTGGTCTTCTTGTGTGGTTCCCCATTGTTGCTAATGACAGCCGCAGAATTATTGTGTAGGGCAGGGACCTGCGATTGTTAAACTAAAATCGTTGCGAGAATCACGACAAGATCTTGATGCCCATCTCGCAGTACGCTGACGTGGAAACTCTAGAGTTGACTGCTGTCCTCAACGCTGTCTAGAATCTAAGGAATGACGCAACGACGCGGAATCTGGACTTATCTAGTTTTCTTCTCATACCCATGCAGCGAATCACACGATACCCACTTCTCATTAGACAGGTGCGTTGAGACAGAAACGATGTAGCATATTCTATCCTCTAATGCATGACTAGGTTCTCAATAACACTGAACCGGGGAGGGACAAGGAGCGAACTGGGCTTGAAAATAGTATTCGGTCCATCGAAATCATACTCGAACGCATCAACGAAGCTATCCGGGATCGTGAAGGTCGAGAGGTGCTCGCCGCCATCTCGAAAGATCTATGGGTTGGACAGGGGTGAGTGCCAATGCTAGCTCGCGCAGTTCTCCCCTGCAGCTAACCAGTGCACGTGAATTTTAGTCGTCTCGACTTAACGGCGCCCACGCGCTATATGGGGCCCCGTAGGTTACTCAGACAAGGCATCCTCGTAAAGAAGCGTCGCCGGCTTCATGCATACTTGTGCACGGATATCTTAGTTCTCACTGATGCTGCTGCCCGTTCGCTGTATCGGATGGTAATGCAATGTTCGCCTCTGTTCTGGATGTTCATGCTGAGCAGGTCTCATTCAGCCAATCTCTTTGATCGAGGCGAAAGCGGCGACCACAAAAGGTGTGAAGTATTCTTCTCGCCTACCTATTCATCACACCGAGGATTTTTCATCTAGACGAATCAACATTCGTCTTGCATCTCGCATACCCCAGAGGCGGAGACACATTAAAACTACGCGCTACCTCAGTAAAAGACTGTCAAGACTGGGTTAGAGGAATCGAGAATGCAGCAAGCGCGTGCAGGCGAGTTGCGCGCGGATTGCGGTAAAGGGTTGGTGTTGTCAATCTTGGCGGCGTGACGGAGGGGTGCAGTATATATTATGTTATACAGTGTAACTCTTACGGTTCTAACAGAGGCTGGGGGCTCAACAATGGATCGAATAAGTATCGGCTGGGTGAGATAAAGCCGAGTAAGATAAAGGACAATCACTAAAAGGGTAAATGAAGCTCTGTTGTGCGCGAGCCAACCAGCCCACTCCGCATCGTCGGCAGTTCATAATCCCATTCGAACTTTTTGCAAGAAATCATCATCTCCTCCTCTTGCGTGCGGGCTGCACTAGCATAGTTCGACCGTTTTGAGCGCATCGTGCTGAGCACAAAGTCAATCAACTTCTCCATTTCATCCTTGTAAGCAAGCGCGGCTTCGTGATCGCGAAAGGCGAGAGGAAGGCGCCAGGACAACCATAGATAGAGCACGATAAGTTTGTGCGTAGGTTCCAAAGCCTCAAGCATTGCTTTTGTTTCTGTATCGTCTTCTGCACTTGTATCTGCATCTGTATATGCAACTGTCGAAGCATCATGCAGGGCGACTTCTTCAGAGTGTACCTTGGCCTCCATGGCTCGCGCCTTGCGAACCGCTTCCATGCATCCGGTGCTTTCCAAGAGAGGATCAAGCTTGACAACGAAGTCGCGGAAATAGGCATTCATGAGAGCCTTCTGCACTCCCCGTGAACCCTGGTCACGCCATTGCACGGGAGCAGTCAGGAACGCCATCGCGTCCTGGAACGTCAGGTCCTTGCCAGCCTTATCGATAAAGTCTGCCGCCTCGATATTATGCGCATAAACTTTCGGGGTGTACAGCGTTCCTGGTATAGTAAGGAGATCCAGAACAGTCTGGACGTCGTGGAACCCGGAGCCTCTGGGAAGAGAGGCATAGACGGTGTACACTAGGTGTTCCGGGAGCTCCAGAACCGCTCGTGCAACAATTGGGTTCTTTGATCTCATGGCTTTACGAAGCCATGGGAGATCTTTGTCCGAAAGAGTCGTCGCGTAGCCACACTTTTCGTTTTGCAGAGCCCCGAAACGGCCGGCTCGACCAGCGATCTGCTTGGCTTGGTTGTGAGATAAGTGCTCGAACTCTCTTCCGTTCCACTTCATGATGCTGGAAAATATTACACGTTTGATTTTCCTGAACCGCGAATATCAGCGGACAGAACTGCGACGAAATCGTATTCTCTCGGAAACGCACAGATTGAGACCCATTCCAATAGCATCGCTGGCAACGAGGACGTCGAATCCGCTATCTTGGTCATTGAATTTCTCCGCCTGTTCGCTACGCACTTCGGGAGGGAGACGTCCATAGGCGACCGCGCAACGCATTCCAGTAGATGCCTCAATCTGAGATTTTATTTGGAAGATGCGGGACCGCGAGAAGGCCACGACGCAGTCGCCCTTCACAACCTTGCGGAGATCTCCACCCAGACTCTCCGACACATGCAGTGGGCTGAGGCGATCATAATAGTTGACGCTAAAGTCGTCCCCCGTCTCTTCGGCCATGCGGCGGATCATGTCGACAACGGTAGGTTCTCCGCACAGATGTACCTCCCTTGCCCAAACGCCAAGGACGGCCCTCGTCCAGGCACTGCCACGAGTTTTATCGGCAATCATTTGAATCTCGTCAATCACGGCGACATCGAAAAGAGTTGTTACCGGCATCATTTCAGTCGTACAACTAAGCAAGGGCGCATCGAGCTGCACAATGCGTCGCTCTTCGCCCGTCAAAAGGTTGCAGGGCCGTCCAGGAGATTGTTGATATTGTTCTTCGGGCCCATTTAAGGGGGAGGCGTCGAGAAGATCTATTCCTTTGTCGCGTGGGGGAGCCATAATAGAGCCACTATTGAGACGCTCCCAAACCTCGTGCGCTAGAAGACGAAGAGGGCCAGCGTATACGCCCGAATTTGCGGAGGCCAGAGCGCGGAGGGCTGAATATGTCTTTCCACTGTTTGTGGGACCAACATGCATGATGATCTTGCGTTTCAGTGAGCGTGCCTTCATGTACCACTGACCAGGATGTTCAATATTTGTCGCATTGCGAAGACGTTGGAGATGATAGGATTGGGTGAGTGGGAGTGGGGTGTCGGGACTGAGAGCAAAGTCGACTGCACGGTTCAAGTACGCTTTATAAAATCCTCGCTCCAAATTATCTTCGAAGGCTTCGCGGAGTTCCTCTAGATGCCATTGCCTGTGGACATCAGCAGCATCCTCATCGCTTACAGATAATTCTGTAAGAGCAACCTGGCCGAACTGGGTCAGGAGCAGCTTGGCGTGCCGCTTATCCAGTCCGAACGCCACGAAAGTTTTCGCCGCTGATTGATCTTCGCACCATGATTTGATGCCTGCAGCAAGGCGGTGCCTGATTTCGTGGATGTCGGGTGCCTTTTGAGCTGTCTTTATGGGCTGATAGTATTTTTTATTGACACCATTTCTGTTTGGGCGGTGGGAAGGAGCATGCCGTGGGGGTTCTGTGGCACCCAGGTGAAGGCGCGTAGGATTTCGGGTACGAGTGTTCGTGGAGACTCTAGAAAGCGTTGCGCAAGAGCTAACAAGGCGCGTATCTGGTCTGCAAAGCGGGCTGACGATGAAGAGACATCGCAGTGCATGCATAAAAAAGGTTGGCCACCGAAGACGGTGGGAACGTTTCGTGTCAGCAACTTTTCTCGCCTTCAAGTCGATGTCCCGAGGTAACAGCAACTTCGTGGATGTTTTCTTTTTCCTTTCTGACATCTATTTCATGCAAGTACGACTGGCTCTGGGACTGTTCGTCGCTTGCACATACCCGCTCCTTATCTCAGCGTCGTCCGGTGACCGCTCAAAAGCCTTCCAGGACTGTTTAGTTGATTGTCAATGCTCCTCAAATCTCCCACTCATTCTTCGCATCACGTTGTGGACATGCAAAGATGATTGTCCTTATCGTTGCTCTCATGCTGTGACGGATGTTGCCGAAGCGTTGATCCTCGCTCAGAAAGGTGCCACGATTGTTCGCATTGAACAGTTCTATGGCAAATGGGCATTCTGGAGATTCCTGGGAATGCAAGAGCCGGCTTCAGTGCTATTTTCACTGCTCAATCTTTGGGCCCATGTGAAAGGATTGACGAACCTGAGACGTCGTGTACTACAAACGCATTCTATGCGACCGTACTACGTCTCATGGTCTATCATAAGCATAAACGCGTGGATCTGGTCGGCTGTGTTCCATACACGAGGTGAGTGCATCTGCGCAACTCTCCGCGGCACTGCCCAAATTTCCAACGCCAACCCAACCCATTACGCATAGACAAACCGGTCACCGAGAAGCTGGACTATTTCTCAGCGGGTCTCTCCATCCTATTTGGCCTTTATATTGCCGTCATCCGCCTTTTTCATCTTTACCCTAACCCGCTTGGCCCCGGAAGTCGCGATCCTAGAATTAGGTCGATCTTGCGGCATTTTTGGGCCGCTCTTTGCACAGCTGCCTACCTAAGGCACATCTCATACTTGTCCCTTGCACCACGTTTTGATTACGGTTACAACATCCTGGCCAACCTCATGGTCGGAGTGATCCACAACATCCTATGGATTTTGTTTAGTATTCCTGCCACGCCTTTCAAGCGCTTCCCCTTCACAGCGAGCTCCAACACGAAGCAGTGGATCTCCAAGCCTCTATGGTGTGTGATTCTGATGATAGCCGCGATGTCGCTCGAACTTTTCGACTTCCCTCCGTGGTATCGGATTATTGATGCCCACTCGCTCTGGCACCTCGCAACGGTGCCAATCACGGGGATGTGGTACGAGTTTCTCGTTGAGGATGCGCAGGGAGACGGATGGGTCTGGCACAAATTATAATAAATTCTCCCTAATATCAGCACATCGTCAGGGTCCACGCCACGATTGCCACCGCCTTACAAACGGAAAAATAGGGAGTCAGGCGATCGCCGCATCGATGCAGATTTATCAATCTACCTTGTGATCATTCCTCCAATTCGATCTTGAGTCGTGGTCCCCCTCCTTCACCATCGACTTGAACATCAGGTGTCGACCCCATTTTACTCGATCCGCCGATTGCTGTTTCCGCATCTGCTTCCGTTTCCGGGTTTACTCCGACGAAGGGAACTGCGCCCTGCTTTAACGGTGAGCGGGGCTTACCACTCTTGCTACGTACATCCGCGCTAGGGCAGAGACCCTTGGTGGAAAGGGTGCAATCTGAACATCTACGGCCAATCGGAAGGCATATTGTCTATCAGTGTGAGTAAGGGGCTGGGCAAAGGGCAGCAGGAAAGATTACGGAAGAAAGAAGATGGCGTTACCTGCCCAAACCCCACCAGCATCGGATTGATATCATTCCAAAGTGCGGTCGGAAGCCATGACTGCAGATTCAGTCTGAAAATTATAATCACGAGAATTGAGAGCGGAATTGCGGGGTAATCATTCGTGTGAATTAGTTTAAGCGGCCGGCCGCAGGCATATACAATGCCCGCCTAGATAACTTTGCTGGGCTCACCTTGTCTCTTCGGGTGTTTTCGTGTGTGGCTTGTGCCATGCTAAAAGATTAGTTATGCGGTGAACATGAACATCGACGCCAATTCCAGTGTTCCTTCATGATGGTGGTCAGCATGATCGGTGAGAACGAGAATGTATGCATTGAGCCCTTCGGGCTAGATCGTCCTCCGCTGAGGCAGTGCGCTGACGTTGGTAAATGCTTACAAGTTCCATGCGTTCTATTGTGAAAGTTTATTGCGGCGCCACCAATCCATTTCTCAGTTAGGTAGGTGTAGTCAGATGCCAAAAGACGCACCTGCAAAGCGAGGAAGGCCATCTTTGGGCCAACGCCTTTTAGGGCTGGAAAGGAAGGATATGAATCAGTATGCCGAACAACCCAAAAATCCAAATTTGGCCAATCCGATCCTTCCACCCATCCAACACAGCGGAATGCTCGGCGGTGGACCCGCGCACGGAAGTATTACAACTGACAAGCAGCAGACACAACACAGCATATCAGCACGTACAGGTGAGCTCCTCGACAGTTCTCGGCACATCACCGTCAAAATCATCTCGTAATCTTTTCATGGCCTCCATGATGTATCTGCATGTTCAGGGTCCAGGCCCGTGAGCGCAAAATTTAACGCCGCGCGTTTGATCATGTTCTAGAGGAGCAGACGGCACGCACGTTGTCTTTTTTGGCCAAAATCCCACTTTATTAATAGCGCCCTGGAGTGTCTCTGTGCTCATGGCAAGCATATTACCCAATGTGATTTCTCCGCCCGCGGCGGCCCGAATCTTCGATGCAGCTTCGTGTGTGACTTCATCCTTTGTTTGTGACGAAAGCATTAAGCTTATGAGGATGCTGAGTCGTTTACTCTATGATTTGGGCAAGCAGGATGAATGCTCAGAGACATATGATTGACTAGGACACGTTGCTAATAGGTACACTCTCACTTTAGGATCTTGTTCATTGTCTCCTGCGTTTGCGCAGCCCATCCCATCGACCGGGGCGAGAACTTGTCTACGCATCTCTGCTATAGCCTCATAAGTCTCTCTCCATCTTGGAGGCGCAGGATGCGGCGTGTCAAGGGCATGTAAAATAGCTTTCTTTTTAGTCGTCTGAAGCGATTTGGCTTTGGTGGTAGCAGTCTTTGTAACGACAAAAGCAGACCCATCAACCGAACTCTCTCGGTGAATTCCAGCGGCAGGGGTGGTACGCGCTCTCTTCGCTGAAGTGGAATTATTTGCGAATTTTGATATTTCTGCGGCAAACGACGCTGTTGCGGGAGGTCTTGCTAGGCTATCTGAGATTGACGGTGCACGAGACCGCTTCCGCGGCGAACGGCGAAGGGAAGTGAGCGAGGACATCAAGAGCGCCTCGCGCACTCTAAGCCGGTATATGATACTTTTACGGGTGCCGGGCGGCAGGCAAAACTGAGGACCAGACTCAGAAGGGCACCAGGGAGGAAATTAGGCGCGTGACATGTCACACTGTCAATATTGTTTCAGGGTTCTCATCATCTGGGACAAGTCAGGGATGACCGTCGCTTACGCTTTTGAGCTCGCCACGCCTAGGCATCTTTCAGACAATGTGTGGCGGTCTCCAAGTGGTGTGTGCACTGGAAGGTCGGTGCTGTCGGCGCGGTCCCTGTTGCCCACCCAAATAGTTGATCTGCAATCCCAAAAGTAACGTGCTTGACCCTGAACATGAGGAGGCCTCAAGTTGGCCTTCTCTACAGTCGATAAAGCTCATTCCCATAAACCTATAAGGGCTCCTCCCAAGAGCTTGAATCTGTTCTCTCTAGTCCACCACTATACTATACTCGTCTTGTCACCACTCGCTGCCCTACCACCGCTTGTCGTTGACTTTTGATTTTCGCATTGTGCGGGGAAAGGTCAAGCCGAGCTATCACTTTCACCCACCTTCTTGTATTTTTTTCCTTGTCAACTTTTCTTCGAGGGATGGATCACGGTTCTCAAAAAGTGCGTACTGATGCCCGCCTTCATCGACTACATTTCAGCATACAAGATCGTGCTCATTTGACTCTTTTTGTGCATTTCTAGTATGCCAACGTCGCTGAACCGAATGCCGCATCATGGCCGCTGAACTCGTCTACGCCAACCCCCCAAAACACATCGGCACTGCGTAGCACGGTGGAGAATGCTCGGGGGGGAGGTCATGACGATGCTGACACGCATTCATTCTGCCCCGGCCCGCCGTCAAGCAAGTTTCTCCCACCCTCCGGAAGGTGGATGAACCCAATGATGATTCGACCGATCGACTCTTCTTATTCGGCGTCCCATAATTCCTCTGATTCCCAACTTGCTCTTCTACCTTCTCCCTTCCCTCCATATCCAATGCACACCCAACACCCATATTCTCAACCGCTTTCTCTGCCCCCACTACCTCCCATTCCCTCCGCCGCAAACGTCGTCCAGCACGAATACTACCAACCCACCCCGCCCTCTTCGGAGTCTTCGTCCACCTCGCCCTCTTCCATGTCTTCACGCTCCATAGAGACACTCGACTCTCCTGTTGGTTTGCAAAGCCAACAGCCCCCCCAAACTCGTTACCAACATCAACATCACCACTCAGAGCCGTACATTTACACACCGACGTCGGGGTATACCTCCGATGATCCATTTCACATGTCCCGCGGGAGCGCCCCTTTCCAAAATCAATATATGTCCCAAAGTGCATCTTTTGCGCCGTTCGTGGTTCCCCTGGGCCCGGAAGTCTATGGAGCCAGTCATGCGGGCAAGCCCCCCACGATTGAATCATTCAACTCTACCATCATCGCCGCCTCCTCTTCAAGCAGTACTGGCAGACGAAAACACAGGATGTCGCTCAGTGTCGGAGGTAGCGGCGAACTTGAATTCTTTCCGCACGGCGTGAAGACGGCGCGCAGCGTCCAACGTGCGAAGCCAGCTTCGCCTATGTCTAGAATGAATGTGGTCTCGCCGTACAGAAGGAGTGCAGGAGCGCAGCGCGCTTCTGCTGGGCCCGCGCCTTCAGCACCACTCCAGTTGATACAGGGGCATGGTTCCTCGTCATTCCTGATGCTGGAGATGCCCGCATCTGCAGCCGCAGCACCTACCTTGCCTCTTCCTTCCAGCACTTGTGCCGCGCCGAGGTCCATCGCGCATTCTCTCCGAACGTTCCCTAATAACGTTCAAGCTGATCCGCAATTCCCACTTCTCTATCGCAAATTCTATGTCCCATCTTATTTCGCACCGAACGATCCACTTGGCAAGTTTGTTTTTGCGGAGAAGTAGGTTTTCCGACTTGAGCTACTTTTATGGGAAGTTCGCTGATCAGTTTTTGCTTCGCTTATCATATAGTCCCGATGCGCGGCCTCATGCGTTGCAACGTCTTGCGTTCAACACGCCTTCGCACTCGTTGGATCTCTATACTCCTCGATATGTTAAGGGCTCTGGTAGCGACAAAGTCGGCTTGTGCCCTATTTGCATTGAGCCCATCTCCCGGGGCGGAGAAGGGACAAAGCTATTCTTAAAAACCAAAGTTTCTGCTTACAGTGAGTATTCTATGTCTGCTACGCTGTGTATCCTCATCGAGTTAACATATCCAACTTTATCTGAACCAGATTACCATATGCAGTATTACCATGGTACGCATTCAAGCTCCTATGATTTACGCGCCGCAAGTCGTGGTCATCGCCTTGCCGTCATTCAACTGATAAGGATTCATTTCTCTCACATGATACATTGTATTGTGGCTTCAATCAGGCATCTGCGCTCGCAACAACGCACCGTTCTCCCCACCGCTTCAATCCCGCGTCACTCCGCGCCCGCGCGCTAGTATCAAAGAGCGCAAGGAAATCAAAGAGGGCTTGTGTCATGTTTGCCATCAATGGATTCCCCTGCAGGGCACCAAGGATGTTGATGTCATGGTGAAAGAAATTTTCTGGTTTGTATTTCTTTCTTTTCATTTCATGAGTCTTCCCTTCTTTTCGCCCAAGTGAAAACTCGCGCTGGTCGGGCCGTGTTTTCCTGACCTCTGGATAAGCCACTGACTTGTTACTATTTTTTGATTAATAGGTGGAAACACGCCGCATCGTGTCACAAAGGGAATGTGAGTGCAAATCTCACACTTCCTCCTTGCGTCGTGTGGCTGATCGCCGTCTTTCCCGCGTAACTATAGACTATTCAAGGGGAACGCGACATCTTCGTGGAACATGACGTCGTATATCAGCGCGTGAGGGAGTACGAATCGATCAAAGGCTTGGTGGGCCAGCATGAAGCCTAGGCTTGATTTCTCACATCTAGACTTCTCCCACATTTCCGCCACACCGGCAGCCTCACTACTGACGTGCTGTAGCGGCTTGATCCCGCACGAAACTAAAACTTGGTTTTGTGTCCACCGAGTCTCGATCATCGCCGACTCACCCGACGGTCCGACTGGCCGACTAAACCCCGACTCATTCAACTCACACCATATGACTCTTTTCTCACTTCACACATGGTGCAACTCTCCCTCCCTTTATCTGCCTCATCTTTTTAACACCGGGATTCCGGTGCCGGCTTCCGTTCACCTCCTACTGCGCTTTGCTCTTGCTCCTCGTCATCTATCATGAACATACGGATGTTATGATTCCTTCACGCTGTCCTTGTCTGCTTTCTCACCTTCTGTACATTAACCACAATCCATCTTGATTGGATTACTTGTGTTGTTGCACTGCCTCTCTCTTTGCCACGTTTTCCTCTGTGCCTCTGTTTGACTTTTTTGTTGCATTGTGACGTTTGGCTAGGTTCCACGACATGACATATCTGTATCATACACTCCTAGATTCCCATCTAACTGACGCAAAAAAATGGAAATCCATTGTGCGTCGTCTTATGTACGACCAAGCTATATTTAAGATATCGTCTATCAATATCCTAACATAGGTTGTCCCTTACCAACAAATTTCGCACGTGCCCTAGGGCAAGGGGCAGCTGTTCAGGGCGTTCGTTTGCTGCAGTCATTCCATGCATGACAGCGGGTCCAATCTTGAGCCAATCAATCTAATCCAATTGTACCCTTGACCTCGCCTATCGTCCTGGCAGCGATCTGCTGTGCACGTAAAGCACCATCCCTCGTGACGTGACGAAGGTAGCTCTCATCGGACCGAACCTTCTCAAACTCAGCGCGAATAGGGCCTATACACGCCTCAACGGCATGCACAACGGCCTCTTTGAACTGCGGCGTTTGCATCCCTTTGAAGGTTTCCGCTAGATCCGATAATTCCACGTTGAGTTGTCTAGCGGCGGATGAGGTTGATGATAAAGATGATCGCTCAAGATGCGGCGTGGGTCGCGGCGTCCCTGAATTTAACGCGATTCCAAGATGGGATGATTTGCTCGTGGGAGAATGAGTTTTCGCCGAACAAGGACCGTAAGAAATGACACTTTGGGGTGTCGGCTTCGGTCCTGCCACTAGGCGGCGACATTGATGCAAGATGCACAAGAGGTTGCTGATGCCTGGCCGCCTCACAGGGTCATACGATATGTGTGTCTCGGAGTCCGTCACGGCTTTCCGAATCTTCATTTCAATCTCGTCTTTACTGTCGGATATGAGAATGCGAGATTTGGGGTTTACAGCCGATTTCGACATCTTTTGAGTTGGCTCACGAAGCGAGAGTATACGTTTGGCTGCGGGCGCTGCAGGAAGAAGTTAATATTGTCAACACATGGCATTAGAATAGATAATATTTTCTCACTCGATATCGTTTCAGGTAATGGGAATACGGAAGAGGAGAACCGTTGGTTGAAAACTTGAGCAAGGTCCCTGGTTAGTTCTAGGTGCTGGCGCTGATCCTCTCCAACGGGTACGTGTGTGGCCCTGCAAACAGGGATTGTGAACATCATCATCACGATTGAATAGTGGGCAATTGTATTTACTTACTTGTATAGGAGTATGTCAGCAGCCTGCAGAACGGGATACGAAAAAAGGCCAAGCTTCTCCTCATTCGGCGCAGACTCCAAAGAGGCTAGTTTGCTCTGGAAGCCCAAAGGGAGTGAGACTTCCGCAGATCAAATTCACGACCATCGGGCCACCGTGCCTTGTACGTAGTCATTCGATTCAAACGCCCGATCGGTGCTAAGCAGCCGAGTATCCACCCCAACTCCGCATGTTCTTGAACCTGTGACCGGTTTAACAAGCGCCACGGATTCAAGGTACATTCAGGTGGTTTCGTACCTCGTCTTGGTGAAACAATATGCTGCGTTTTGGGTCGATCCCTATAGCAAGTAAAGACGCCACGGCGTTAAGTCTGTCTTTTCGCAACTGCGAAGGGTCTTGGGGCGCAGTAATTGCATGAAGACCGACTACAGAGAATATCAAAGTATCATCCTCCGAGGCCGCCCTTTGGAGCTCGACCCAGTTGGACAACGCTCCTAGATAATTTCCAAGCTGTTCGCTATTTCAGAACACATGAACAGCAGAGGTTCGGTGCGAGGTCGTCGTATGTCTCACGTGAGGCGTTCCAGTGGGTTGTATGCCAGAGAAAATCACTCTCGCATTCGTATGGACTCTCCTTTGACCTGAGTCCCTCATCGTTCGTAGCCTCACGGCGACACGCCCATGGATGGGCATTGAACAGAGGCAAACTCACAACAACATCTAACATCAAAGGCTGAATGTGGCCCCCAGCATACGACGATGCTGAAACATACCTATCTGAGTCCTCGTCCTCACTTCCTGGTGGCGAATACTATGCAGACATAACTCATATCGTGGAGGTTGCTGCTAATGGTGAACTCGCTCTCGTATTGCGTCACCTTAATGAATCCGATGCGATCGAGTTTCTTGCTAGAAATGGCTACTGGAGAACTCATTATATCTCAAAATTTTAATTTGTTCGATGCAATGAGTGCAGTACAGGTATGGGCACTGTATTTACACATGCAGCACAAATCCTGAGATGCGGCTCGCAGATTATGGATGCTCGGTTGGACAGTAGCCTTGCTACTTACCCGGG
>Ga0307508_10001141_pt1 | contig 30595 bp, 33 predicted proteins | sample 9_EM_MG_FD_203089 | JGI IMG/M metagenome (GOLD analysis project Ga0307508, IMG submission 203089) | Populus trichocarpa ectomycorrhiza microbial communities from riparian zone in the Pacific Northwest, United States - 9_EM | ecosystem: Host-associated > Plants > Roots > Unclassified | place...
AGAGGCTGAGGTTGAGGAAGCCGGAGAGACCCCAGAGATTTCTCCCGAAGCTGATCACATCGAGGAGGCGACGCCTAAGGTCGAGGAAGCCGGAGAGACCCCAGAAGTTGCCGCCGAGGCTGAGCATATCGAGGAGACGCCTAAGGTCGAGGAAGCCGGAGAGACTGCAGAAGTTGCCCCCGAGGCTGAGCATGTTGAGGAGACAACGCCCAAGGTCGAGGAAGCCGGAGAGACCCCAGAAGTTGCCGCCGAGGCTGAGCATATCGAGGAGACGCCTAAGGTCGAGGAAGTCGGAGAGACCCCAGAAGTTGCCCCCGAGGCTGAGCATGTCGAGGAGGTGCTTTCATATCCGGATGTTGCCGCGGCTGATGATGCCCCTAAGACTAAAGAGGTGGCTTCCGAGACTGAGCAGGCTACATCAGAGATTGCGGAAGAGGCCGATGCCCCTCAAACGGAGATCGAGCAATCATATAAGACCGAAGAGACTCCCGAGAAGGAGGTGCTCGAGGCCGAGGATGTGTCACAAATTGCGGAAACCACCAAGGCCGATGAGGGGACTCCCGCGGATCACAAGCTGGAAACCTCTGAGCCTGTGTCTGCAGAGGAGGTCCTCGCCAGTGAACCTGAGGCGAAGGTTGAACACGAGGAACCTGACGCGCTCAACGGTGATGAGAAGGAAGACTTACCTAAGGACACTGAGGTCAACCTTGAAACAGTTACTATCGAGGATGTACCGACCGGTGAGCCAACCGCCGAGCCGGAAGCTCACGAGGAGGAGGCGCCCGCGCACGACGAAGTAGTCTTTGCTCCAGTCGAGCCGGCATCTGAACACGGCGAGGAGAAGCCGGAGAAGAAGGAGGAGGCAAATGACGAGGAAGAGGAAATTGTCCATGTCAGCCACGATGATGCCCCATTGAAGGAGGTCACGGCTGCTAATGCCGCTGTCGGTTACCGCGAGCCGGGGAATGCGACTGAGAGGAAGGAAGATGAGGTTGCCGACGTGGAGCAGCTCGACCAGCCAGAACCCACTGCGACTGAGGAGGAGGCCGAGGTTGCAGAGACTGCCGCAGAGGCCGCCGGCATTGCGGAGAAGCTCGACCAGCCAGAACCCACTGCGACTAAGGAGGAGACTGAAGTCGCCGAGAAGCTGGATGAGCCCGAAGTCGAGGCGACCGAAGTTGCGGAATCTACGGAGGAGCCTTCTCAGGAGGTCAAGGCCAACCCGCTTTCCGCATCGGAGAGTGGTGAGAGCCCAATCAATCTTCACCCTGGCGAGGGAATTCCAAAAGAGATCACTGCCGAGGCAATCAGCACGCATGTAGAGCTGGGCCAAGAATCATATGAGAGTGAGGAACCGTCTGTGCCGGTTGTTCCCCAGGAAATCCAGGAGGAAGTCGCTACCGAACCCTCGGCTGAGGATCTATCCCGGGAATTCAAGGTCGCCCCTCTTCCTGCGTTCGAGAACGCCGAGAACCCCATTCAGCTGGAGGCCGGTGAGCCGATTCCTGACAATATCACCACTGCGTCCATTCAAAACAATGTCAAGCTTGACAAGGAGTCCTACGAGAGTGAGGAACCCAATGTTCCCAGTATGCCAGCAGAGGAGACACTCGCAGCAGCCGAAAAAGAGGAAGAGCAAGAGGTCAAGGTTGCTCCACTTCCTGCGTTCGAGAATGCGGAGAACCCGATGCAGCTGACGCCCGGTGAGCTGATTCCTGAGAATGTCACGGTTGCGGGCATCTACGACAATGTGAGGTTGGAAATAGAGGCTTACGAGAGTGAAGAGCCCACTGTTCCGCTAGCACCTGTTGAGGAGGCTTCCCCTGCTGCAGACCGGGACCAGGAGGTTAAGGTTACCCCTCTTCCGGCCTTCGAGAACGCGGAGAATCCAATCCAGCTCGCGCCTGGTGAGCCGGTTCCGGACTTGGCGACTGCTTCCATCGACGAACATGTCAGGCTTGACAAGGAGTCCTTCGAGAGCACCGAGCCCACTGTCCCTGTTGTCCCTGTGGGGGATCTAGAGCAGGAAGCGAAGGTTGTGCCTTTGCCTGCATTCAGGAACGCTGAGAACCCCATTCAATTGCAGCCTGGGGAGCCCATTCCGGAAGTTTTCGCAACTGCGGCCGCCCAGGACCACGTCAAGCTTGACCAGGAATCGTACGAAAACACTGCGCCAAGCGTGCCCATCGTGGTGCCCAAAGAGACGAATGCCGAGACCGTTCAGGAAGTCGCGGACACACTGGCCGAGGTAGCAAACGTTGCGCAGAAGTTAGATGAGCCCACTCCTGAGGAAGCGAAGAGTAAGGCTCCTGCATTTCATTACACTCATCCAGTTCTTGCTTCGCCCGGGTGGAAACTAATATCTAGGAAAGATATCGAACCGACTTCGGACGGTGTCCAGGTACAAGAACCAGCCGCCAATGCCAAGGATGCACCTGGTATGCTGCCCACTCGAATCGTTATTGCTGGACGTTGCACTGATTATGGGATAGTCACTCCCACGAAAGACAAGACTGCTGTTGAGCCTGCTAGAGAAACGACCGGCGTCGACTTGGGCGACTTGATTGTTCCCGGTACGTTCGCTGGCACTATGGTTGCCGCTGCCGCTACTGTTCTTTCCCGGAAACCCAATGGAGTCGAAGACAAGCCAGTCGAGTCGCCAAATGTCGAGCACCTTGTCGACGAGACAGTCTCGCACAAGAAACCTGATGCCTCGCCCGTCACGAAAGCCGTTGACGAGTCTACTGCCCACCGATCGGCTGGAGAGGAGTTGATCACGGAGCCTGCTCCGCAAGCACCCCCATCTTCCGTCCACGGTGAGATTATCCCCGAGGCCGACGTTCCAAAGATTCTTCTGGACACCAAGGCTACGCAAGGGGCTACACCGACGGTTATGGTGTCCTCTCCTGTCACGCCGGAGGACGATGGTCAGTCGGCGCGCACAGTGGAGATCGTTCAACCTACCCCTGCAGGTGAGATCTTCACGGGTCCGGTGTGGAACCAGTCTGTAAGTCCTTTCTTACAATATTCTTTAGAAAATTCGCCGGAAGGCATTAGACAGAGGAAGGGTCTTGCAGCGCCCTCTACCCATGAGCGCCCGGCAAGCTCAGGAAGCGACATTGTGTCTGCTAGAGGGAACCACAACATCATGCGCAATTTCTGGCAGGTGTTTTTCTTCGGTTGGATCGGAGGCATGGGACGCTTCTTCTCTGGCTTCTTCGGAAGGAAGAAGGAGAAGAGCGCGGCCAAGGCTGCGGCGGCTGCGACCAACGCTGGAGCTACGCCTTCATAACTGGAAGGCATGCGCGAGGGGTAAATGTGTACGCTAGGAGCTGGAAGCCTAACTGCGAGACGGGTGCGTAATGTCACAGTAGGGCGGGTTGGGAGGCGGCTTGTTGTTTTCCTTCGTTTTTTCTTAGCATTGGCTGTTCTCTTGCTTTTCCGTTCTTGTTTCTTGTTGTGATGCGGGTTGACGGTTTTCTCTTTCGATTCTCCTATGTAACTCATGAGGTTTCACGGTTGTCTTGTTCCCGATGCCACTTTTTCATCCCGCGCGTTCTTGTTGCCTGGAGATGGTTTTATTTTCCTCTTTCTCTCTCTCTTCTCTTCTCGGTGCAAGCGGACGATGGATGTATATGACGTCAATGCAATTTTTGATGGTACGATAATGGTTAGTCTTTCCACCTTCGAACGTTCCCTCTGTTCCAGTGACTGGTTTCAGCAGCGTGGCGGTCTATGTCTTGATTCTGAGACCATGGCCGTCTTACGAGAGTGGGAGTGATAATCGGCAACGCCGACCACGGGATTCGATATCGCTGCCCCGTTTCCGCTGCAGAATGTTACGCTCCAGTATGTTAACTGGCCTCTGACTGTCGCCGGTTACATACCCTCACCTCGTACGCTCACTGTTCCTGCTACTCCCGCGAAATGCTGTGTGGAATCGAAATTTTATCCGTCTGTGGCTGTCTCCAGTCGTCCTTGACACTCGCCATCGCTGCTACATACTCATCTTCACTCTCATCGTCTCCGAATGTCACCGTTATCGAAGAGAAGGATCGAGAAGGAGGCCATGAAGCAGGCTCTCAATATTGGGAAACTACAGCTACTTCCATACTAGACATGTGCACAGTGTCTCCCGACATTTGGGAGAGAGAGAGAGAGACTTCATTTATTGCATCCGATCACCAAGTTTTCCTCGCCGCCCTGACTAGCGAAGGCGAAAGCCCCCATGCCCATTAGTCAGTACGTTGTGGCACCCTTTGCATACCAAAAGAAACAAACAAAACAACATAACTACTCCTCTTCCTCCAATCTGTCCTCCTCTCTGGAGGATACGCTTCCGCCTCCCCAATCCACCTCGTCACACCGCCTCTCCAGCCTCACCTCTGTCTTCCCTAGGAAGGCTAATATAGCCTCACTCCATCCCGCATCTGCAGAGAGTTCTGCCATATTCCACCTCCGCTTGCGTTTGCCAGTCTTCTTCCAAGTTCCGAACCTCCACCCACAGGTCAACCTGTTGTGTATCCTCCATGATCTGCAATTCTTGAAGAGGTGTTCTCGAGTCTGAACCGCCCCGGACTCGCAGAACCAGCACTCATCGTTGATATGGTTTCCCGTCCACTCGAGGCATTCCGCCGTCAGGGCATGGCTGGTTTTCAGCTGGTAGTATCGTCTCGCGAGTCGCGATGGTCTTCGGAGCTGCAGATACACATGGATCTGGTCGATGCGGCTGCACATCTCGATTCCGGATGTCGTAGCGTCGGTTTTTTATTCGCTCGTAAGCCCAGTCTGATGACTCTTTCCACTTGACGTGAGCAAGATATGCTGGGAGGGGGGGGGGGGCATCACACGCTGGCCATATCGGTCTGAGTAGCGGCAGAGCTCCACACCATGCCCCCCTCTGGTTCGTCTGGGACCTCCTTGCCGACGGGAGGTGCAGCCAGGCGGTACTAGACTTCCTCTCCACTACGGATGTGGGAAGGCTGGTCCCGGCTGAGGAAGACGCAGGGAGCGAGGTATCTGGGTGGGAGCGCAGGGAGTGGGAAGAAGAGAGGAGGGCGGAGGCGGAGGAGTTGGGTGCCGTGGAGAAGCTGAGCGCCGGGGAGGAACTACCGCTGTTCCTATCCACGCCCCCCCTCATGGAATCTGCAGACGAGGACTAGGGGGCGGGTCGGGCTTTCTTTTGTTCTTTCTCTTGTTCGCGCTCTTTTCCTTTGTGATTTCTATGGTTGCATCATGTCTTCTTGGGACAGGCCGGGGCGGAGGGCAAAGGGGAGCTTGCAACGTGCCGCCCTCGCGTGGACAGCGGACGGAAAACCCGTATAAAAAAGTGCGCTGCCATAGTCTAGATACCCTCATGTTCTGGGCACCATCTAATCTCCACTAGACATCCCACTCTTGCCAAAGCCTTTCTTGCATGTAGGGCACAGATTTGCCCTGGGCCAACATCTGTATTGAGCATGCGTTTAATGGCAGTCTGTGCATTCGAAAATATAGTTGTGCGGGGAATTCCGTGTCTCTGACACCTGTCGGCGACAATCTCAAGGGCTCTAGTGAGTGCAGCACACTCTGCATCATATGCTTCCTGATCAAAGCCCATGTGAGTTTTGATTCCGGCTGGAGGTGATGCCGGGCGTATCGCGGATCGTCTTGATCGCCTGACATTTGGGAATGTCATGGCCAAACGCCTAGCATAGCTTAGCGGAGGATCTACATATTTTCTTGAAGTCCTAGCTACTCCTCGACAAACACGCCCACACCGATGTACAGCTTAAACATAAATCTGCATTGCGCACTATCACCCCAGACGGAGAGGCCATATGCGTTGAAGGCGGGCTCTATTAGCAAGCAGTATTGAGCGCGTCAATCGCGGCTTCGTTGCGAGGAAAGTTTGCAATGTCTTCGTCGTGGTCGCCGCGAAGAGGAGTCTACAGGGTTGCAGACCGTGCCGCCCGATCGAACTCCCTTGAGTGACCAAATTTAAAAAAACGTCTTCAGTATCTACCGAGAAAGGAACCTTCTATGCATAACGAGTAGACTATGTATGGTTGGGGACACATAGCACACCTTAGTTTTTCGAGTGACTAAGCAGCGAGTGATCACGCATGCAGCAAATGAGGGGATTCGCGCCCACTGGTTCGCACCTAGGGTGGCTCATATCAAGCCGAACTTCACTGCCAATTCATTGCGCTTCTGGATTTAGCGAACCCGAGCCCACCATGATCATCGCGGCGACGCACCCGGCGCAACAAACGTGGTGTCGCCACACCGATGCGAGCAACTGTACGCCGCTGTGCCGGTGTGTAATACTCATAGTAGAACCAATACTACCGCTGGGACCGTCGCGCCGCAGCCATTGTAGCAGCCCTACCGCTGCGCTGGTAGCGGTACATATCCATAGAAAAGGGACGATGGGGATTCGACAAGGCGGCAGCCACACGCTAAATTTTAGCGTCATGGCCGCTTGAAAAGGATCCTTATATCTAACAACGGCAGCTCTGCCATAGCTCCCAATGGCCGGGAAAACCCCCTCGTGACCACTCACAACACGTCGTCGCCCATGTCCCTCGAGGGATTTGTGCCGCAATCGGAAATTTAGATGCTCGGTGAGCGACGATAGTGCTGAAAGCATTCCCTTCATCGTTGTGTGTCAGCTGGATTGAAGGGTCCGTTCGAAGATCAGCGGCCCTGCTTAACAGCTGAAGCGACTCTTGTTCTTCTCAGAGCAGCTGGAACAACCCCGAACTCAGTACACCCAGCATGGATGCTGTCTTACGTCACATTGCTTACGCCCTGGGGCGAGGCATACAGGACGTCGACGCGATATCCAGCTCAGTAGAGGCTGCATCGCATCCGGGTAATTTTTTGTCTGGCCGAGCGGGAGGGCGCGATTCAAACGAGGGCTGCTTAGGGAGGCAGAGTGAGATCCGTCTGGCAACGGCCCCTGAATGCCGACATACAGCGCGATCGACCATTGGCTGCAGGCTGAGGAAAGGTGCAGGTGTGCGCGAGGGGAATTGCTAGCATCAAGTACCTGTCCGCAAGTCGGTCGTGGTGTTTGGCCCCACAAGCGGCTGTTCGGCGGCGCTTATTCCTCACTCTTCGTTTACCGCGATCATTCCATCCTCGTGGCCGCATTTCTCCACCAATAGCGAGGTCCGAGTGTTTGAGTATGGCAGCTGTGGAACCTGCGAGACAATGCGCTCGATTCCGGCTGTGTATCGACTCCCCCCGAGAACCGCAGGTCAACCGCTCCGCTCCGCACCAACCCAAACCACCATGCCAGCGCTCCCACAAAAAGCAGTCGACCAGGTACGCAGCAATACCAGCCACGGTCCCTATGCGCCACCCGATTTCGCCTACCCAAACCCACTCACAACCTCAAGAATTGTTCACCGGACTTCTCTTACAGCTGCACCATCTCTCCTCCGATCAACAGGATTTTTAGGAAATCTTGTTCCTCTTCTCTTTCCGTTGCTCTCCTCTCTGTACAATTTTCTCTCTGTTGTTGTAGTGGCACATAGCCGAAAGCCCCTGGAACAGTGTTACTAGTTGTCCAAACCCCGAAAACTACATACTTACACCATGAGAAATGCTCACATGATCGCGCTTACAGCCCCGCCACATCTCCGATCAACAGATAATGTCGTTCCGATACTCTCCCGCGCGAGCACAACTCTCCGTCTCTTGTGATGGTGGCCACGACTCAGCGGCCAGTTGAGACCCCTGCGTGGAATTGTGCGGCTCCCTGGTAGTTACTCTCTTATTGGCGGGATCCTTGACTGACGCCACTTGGCTCTACCAACCAACGGGAGGCGCAGGGCTGGTCGAAGCGGGGCAACGAGACTTCAGTGCGGAGAAAGCGGGGTGGTGGGGATACCCAGAAACTCGATCCAACAACGTATATCTATCTCTATTTTCGCACCTTACAAATAACTACCGAACAACTATTGAGCACGCCCACCTTTTACAGCAATACCATCAGACCACGGAGTGATCTACATCTAGGTACTCCAAGCACCTTTCAGTCAGACGAACATCCCTACTCTCCAACCCCTCTTCATCAACCCAGCGTCAGTCGCAACCAACGCTTAGACAATAGCACGCAACGACCAGCCCGGCACTCCCACTAGCCCAACATGGACAGCACGGAGGACCGACGGAGCTACCAGCACCCCGCGCATACCGAGTTCCGAGGAGGAGTACCCCATGGTGCGATCACCTTCGTCCCCGGCGGGTAAGTATCTGAATTCCGACGTAGAGCGATTTGACAGGAACGTACGGCTGGCTAACGAGACTTCGCTGTAGACCCAAGAGTAAGTGACACATCTCCGTTGGAAACATGCTTAGCCTCCCAAAATTGTCCGACCCTGACTGAAGCTAGGGAGAACCGAGATCCTTGAATGGATATCCACAATCCCATACACAAATCACCACAAGCGCATCAGTGATGGGCGTCTAAAAGGCACAGGAGAGTGGATCTTAAAGAAAGAGAAGTACCGCACTTGGAGAGCATCAACGGACTCGAAGCTGTTACTGCTGCGGGGAATCCGTAAGTCTCCGCAATCCTCAACCGGAAGGCGCGCCCTTCTGATCAGTTCGTCTAGCTGGAGCCGGCAAAACGTACATTGCATCACAGGTCATCGACTGGTTCCTTTCCAATCCAACCGCCGAATCCAAATTGGCATTCTTCTACTGCAATCGAGCTGAGGAGAATCGCCGAAATCCCGAGAGCATTCTGCGTACGCTTATTCATCAGTTTGCGCAGACTCCATCCGAAGACAATCTCCTCAAGCCGGTCTTCGACATTTACAAAGACCGGGAGAAGGCGGGACAACTCTCTTCGCAGTTGACCCTAAAAGAATGCCAGGATCTCCTTGTTCATCTCATGGCTGCATATCCTCAGACGACGATTTGCATTGATGCCCTTGACGAAGTCGATCACAAATTGCGGTTTGAATTACTGGAGGCTCTCAGGCACGTCGTGGAAAGATCAAATACTCTGGTGAAGATTTTCGCGACCACTCGAATGGACATCGATATCCTTATGCAGTTCGAGATGTTTCCCAGGATTGAGTTGGAACCCGATGACAATATCGATGACATCAACCGGTTTGTGGAAGAGAAGGTAGAGGGGATGATAGCTCAGAAGCGACTGCTCCTCGGCAATGTTCCAAAAGCACTCAAAGACGAAATATGCGAAGTTCTTTGTGAGCGATCCAAGGGAATGTAAGCTCGCCTGAAATACTGATAGATAAGCGCCACAGCTAACGGCTAGATGAAGGTTCCTACTTGCTGCTCTTCAGATTGCCTTGCTCTGCGACATGGACCTTCCAGACTATGTAAGGGATAACCTAAAGGTCCTTCCAGAATCCTTAACAGACATGTACGACGAAATATACAACCGCATTCTTAAGCAGAGTCGCCGTGCTTCACAATTAGCACTAAATGCCTTCCGGTGGGTCCAGTGCTCTTACGAACCGCTGAAATCGGAGACGTTGCTTGATGCAGTCACGGTCGAAGTCGGCGGCTCGGGGGAGTTTTCCCACAGAGACACAGCTGTAAGGGCGAACGATTTGTTGAAAGTTTGCCAAAACCTCCTCATTTTGGACGAACGCCTGAATGTCTTCCGGTTTGCACACCTTTCGGTGGAAGAATACTTGGAGACCCAGCAACCCAAGGTCGATTCTCACACCGAAATCGCCAAAGTCTGCCTCTCGCTGGTTTGCTCTTCAGGGTCTTGGACAGACTATGACACAACAATTGCAACACGAGAAGGACGTTACCACGATCGCCACCTCTTACTGTATTCAGCGGTATTTTGGCCATGGCACCTGAATCGTTGCGAAGACAGTTGTCAAACCTTGGCCGCCCTTTGGGAAGCTTTCTTATCAGAAGCCACATTCCAGCACTGGATCGACTATCATTGCAACCGTGTTCGAACCGCGGGTGCTGCAGACACTTTTTGGCGTAGATCGAACGAACTGCAGCGACAGGAGAGGGGCCGCCTTTCGACAGTGTGTATGTTCGGATTAGGGCGGAAGATTACCAGCATATCCAAATCCCAATTTGGATGGACGGCCTGTATAAAATTGAAGTTCCCCACCACATTCATCACCGAGACTGAACAGAAGGGCTGTGTACACCGATTGCTAGTCCACGCGTCCCAGTTTGGAGACCTGGATATTGCACAGCATCTGCTTGACGCGGGCGTCGGCGTCTCGGCGATGGTGGCGGCCGGCTACGACGAGGGGAGGACGCCGCTGCACTTCGCGGCCGCGAGAGGGCACGAGGCGGTGGCCCGACTGCTCCTGGATCGAGGCGCCGATGTCTCGGCGGTGGTGGCGGACGGCTACGGCGAGGGGGGGACGCCGCTGCACTTCGCGGCCGTGAGCGGGCACGAGGCGGTGGCCCGACTGCTCCTGGATCGAGGCGCCGATGTCTCGGCGGTGGTGGCGGCCGGTTACGGCGAATGGGTGATGCCGCTGCACTTCGCGGCCGCGAGAGGGCACGAGGCGGTGGCCCGACTGCTCCTGGATCGAGGCGCCGACGTCTCGGCGGTGGTGGCGGCCGGCTACGACGAGGGGGAGACGCCGCTGCACTTCGCGGCCGTGAACGGGCACGAGGCGGTGGCCCGACTGCTCCTGGATCGAGGCGCCGACGTCTCGGCGGTGGCGGCGGCCGGCTACGACGAGGGGAGGACGCCGCTGCACCTCGCGGCCGAGAACGGGCACGAGGCGGTGGCCCGACTGCTCCTGGATCGAGGCGCCGACGTCTCGGTGGTGGCGGCGGCCGGCTACTACGAGGGGAGGGCGCCACTGCACATCGCGGCCGAGAGAGGGCACGAGGCGGTGGCCCGACTGCTTTCTGCCGCCACTGCCCCGCCCTCCTCCTAGTAGTATCGCTTCCCTTTTATAATGTAGTATTAGTCATAGCCGACCTATCTGATGCAGCTCGAACATTCATGTTCTTTCTCACGATGTTTCAGGTCGCCTGTAGTAGCAGATGACGAGATTTGACGTCATCGTCGCCTAGCACGGGGTACGACAGGTGCCGGACACTTGTATGTATGTATCTACGAAGTGTTTTTTTTGTTTATTCTTTACTCGATGCGACATCGGTTGATCATGGCGAGGTCCTGGGGTCGTCTGGGTGACTGGGCTGGTTGGGAAATGGGCCGCGCTGAGCTGCCAATAGTTAGCCCATGCAAGGTTTTCGAGCTCGCATTTTCGTGAGCCGGATGGAGTGTAAGATTTAGCGCGAGCTGGAAATTTCGGGCCAATCAGAACGATTTCTATTTAACTGGATTTCCAGCCAGCCAGCCAACTTGAGGACCGTCGTGACTGGGTCTTGTTCCAGTAACAAGCTTCCCTGTCAATCTCAGCTCCCCGCAGATCGCCCCGAAATCGGACGCGTCGCCGAAATGCCTGACCGGGAGCCGGCGGACAGCACGTCACCAATGATTTGCTGTCCACTCAATGCTGGCATTCCGTAGGCGGCATATAAATGCTGGGAGGCTGCCTACGCTCGAATCCACATACGATGCTGCTCTCCTGCGTAGTGCTCCTGACCACCGGCGCCACCGCGGCGATGGGACTGCAAGTCCTCCCGCCCGTCAACTGGACTTCCGCCTCTACTGACGCCGTCTTCAAGATCGCCGACGCGGCGCCGACTATATACCTCTCCGCTGCGTCCGCCTCGGTCCGCGACGCGGATGGTCTCACTCTCGTCCCGCCGTCCACACTCGAGTTCGCACGCACATTCGCCTGCGACCTTTCCGAGATTTTCTCGCGAGAATTCACCGTGCAGGTCGTCGACGCGCCACCGAGTGCCGGCGTGTTCTTGACCATCCTGCCGGATAAAGCGGCCGCGAGACAGGGGCTGGAGTACGAGTCTGGGCGGCCGACCACCGAGGGGTACGAGCTCGACATAAGTGGCCGGTTGGTCCAAGTGAGGGGCGCCGGCGCGAGGGGAGTCTGGTGGGGGACCAGGACACTGTTGCAGGCCTTGGTGATCGGCGAGGGGGCTGTCGGGGCTGGCAAGACGAGAGATGCGCCCGCCGTGAGCACTCGCGGGTTTCTGCTCGACGCTGGACGGAAATGGTATTCCCTTTCCGTACGTTCCCTCCCCTGTGACCCGTGTACCTTCGCTCCGGTCTGACAACGTCGTTGCATAGTTCCTGAAAGATCTTTGTACCTACGCCAGCTTCTTCAAATTTTCCGAGTTCCAGTACCATGCTAGCGACAACTATCCGCTGAACCGCGGCCGCAACGAGACGTGGAGCGAGGTGTACAGCCAATTCTCGCTGCTCCCCGAGGATCCGTCGCTGCGGGGGCTTGTCTCCCGGAAGAACGAGACGCTCTCCCGCAGCGAGTTCGAAGACTTCCAGCGGCACTGTGCTCAGCGTGGGATCACGGTCGTCCCGGAGATCGAGAGCCCCGGACACGCTCTGGCGATAACGAAGTGGATGCCGCACCTGGCGCTGGCGAGGAAGGACCTGCTGAACCTTACGCACCCGGAGACGATCCCGACAGTGAAGAAGATCTGGAACGAGTTCCTGCCGTGGTTCGCGACGACCGAAGTGCACATCGGCGCCGACGAGTACGACTCGACGCTCGCGGATGTCTACATCGGCTTCGTCAACGAGATGGCGGCCTGGGTCAAGGAGGTGAGCGGGAAGAGGGTCCGGATCTGGGGAACCAACGAGCCCTCGACGACGATGAGTGTCAGCAAGGACATCGTCATCCAGCACTGGCAGTACGGCGAGTCGGACCCGGTGCTGCTCCTGCAGCAGGGGTACGACGTGATAAACAGCGAAGACTGGTGGGGCTACGTCTCCATCAAGAACGACCACACGCCGATCCTGCCGCGGCCGTATCCGCAGCGCTTCGACATCGGCCGCACGCTGAACTTCGCGGGCGTCGACGGCTGGCAGTGGGAGCCGCGTCTCGTCAACCCCTTCAATACGAGCGCGGAATGGCAGCTGCCGCGGGACAGCGCGAGGCTGAGGGGGGCGACGATGGCAAGCTGGAACGACAATGGCGCAGACGCGAGCACGCAGCTGGAGGCGTATTACGCGTGGCGGGAAGGGATGCCGGTTGTTGGCGCGCGCGCATGGAGCGGTGGTCGCGGGCCGCTGCTGAACACCGCGACACTCGCCGACTCCGTGGCGCGTCTCAGCGCTGCCGCGCCTGGGCAGAACCTGGACCGTCGCATCCCCGCTCTTCCCGTCAGCTGGAGCGGAGCCGCTCACGCGGGCATCGGACTAGGGAGCAAGGGGATGAACTACACCCTGGCCATCTCGTACACCGCACCGTTCACGCTCTCCTCGGCCGACGCGATTCTGACTCTGCTGCCGTCCGGAGAACTCCACTTCCTCGCCGACGGCACGCACTACCCGCTCCGCTCCGTCGCTGCCGAGGCCGGATACGACGCGGCACATCCCGGCAGGATCTGGAGCAACGACACCACCTCTTCGCACGAAGTGGTGCTGCTCCCGTCCGCGGGCGCGCTGGTCATCACGTCCGACGAGATCGGCGGCACGCGCGTGTGGACGGAGGACAAGCGGTTCCTCGGCAGGTTCGAGGTGTTCGTCTACGGCGGCAGGAACACCGTCTTCAGTTGGAGCCAGATGGCTTTCGTTGCGCCGCTGCAGAAGGTCGCGGGCGGCGTGGTGCGGTTGCGGGTGAGTGAGGGACTGTGATCGGAGAGAGGCCGGAAGCCATGTCTGTAGCACGCAACAATGTAGCACGCTTAATCGAATGTCTACAGACTTTCTTTCTTGCTCGGTGTTGTGCGATAGCTTCCCTCAGAGTTGCAGCGATGCTCTCGCACAACTTTCCCCCTCCTTTTTTGGGGGGGCTTGCGTGCCTTTTGCGGTTTGGCGTCCCTGCTCCCGCAGATGAAGACGGCCACAGAAACGCCCCCGCCCCGAGATTGAACAGCCCAGGGCGGGACACTCACCTCTTCCTCCATGGGCTCTGAAGCTAACGGAGAGGAGGCGGCGCACTGGCGAGCCAGATGACCTGGGCGACCGCATGTGTAGCATTTGCGATACAACATTTCAAGAAGGGAAGAAATGAAGCCAAAGTAAAATCTGCGATCTTGGGATTAGCGGATATGAACACGATATGCGCTGAGCGTCTTGGATGAGATTTTTTTTTTTTTTCGTTGAGCGTATGCACGAACTTGAGAGCGGGCAACAGCAGCACACAGTGCGTCGAGTGAGCACCCATGCCCGCTTTCACACGGCAATCCGCATCGCCCACCACGGTCCCCAGTCGGCGAAGTTGGGTTGCCTCTATCTACTGCGGCGGCAACCGGGGGAGAGAGAAACCCTTATCTCTTCCCTTGAACCTCCCTTCCATCTCCCGGAGGTGGAGAAAAACGAAAATCAGGAAAAGAAAAAGAAAAAAGCGTGCACGATCGGCACCAATTAACAACGTACCTACAAGAGAAGGGGAAAAAAATAAAGGAAGAAAGCAGCATGTAAGCCAGGCATCTGCTTACGAGCCCCCCCATCGCGGTCCCCGTCCCTGTCGCGGCTCCAGCCTTGGTCCTCTACCAGGTGTGCGATCCTACCGTTAGCCATTTCTGTTCTGGTAGTTGGGGATGGGGGGGGGGGCACTAAACATGTGGGAGATTAACTATGGAGTTATCGATAGCCTGCTCGAGACCGGGAGTGTATAGTTTTCCGGGGCAACCCGCACGGCGGAAGTCAAACGACAGCGACACGTCGAAACTCGGCCAGGAGAGAAGGGAATGTCCTCCTACGGAAGGGGTGCCGTCGTCAGTTGAGGATGGGAGGAGAGAGAAGATGAGAAGAAGAAGAAGAAGAAGGCTTGGTTGGCAGGCGAGAGTTGGGCGAGTGAGTGAGTGAGTGAGTGAGTGCGTGCGTGAGTGAGTAAGCGGGTTTTGTTTATCCATTAATCGTGCGATGTATTTGTTACGACTAAATCCCGTCCACTACGGTCTTATCGACGTGGAAACGCCGACACTCCGTCACGATGTGGCGCCCTACTTCCCCTGGCCGTCACCAGCAAAGATGCACAGTGAAGAACGTATTGGGCTTGCATGCCCGTCCCCTCCTCCCACAGCGCAGCTCTCGCACAGCGGTTTCCCTCCTTTTTTTTTGTCCCAAAAGTGATAGAGCACCAAGGAAATAACACAGGAGATGACGGAGAAAAGGACGGAGGAAAGACAAAAAAAAGTGACCTGTCCCCGAGAATCCCTACTCCTCTCCCGCAGAGGCCATGGAGGAGGAACAGAGGTTGTTCCTCACCCCCCGGCGCCCAGTTCCTCGGCCTCTTGCCTCCGCTCGCGGAGTTCCCACTCTGTCGCCTCACTCTGCACGTCTTCCTCAGCCGGGGCTGGGATCCGCCTCCTCACATCCGAGATGGAGAGGAAGTCCGGCACCGCCTGGCTGCACCTAGCGTCGGCGAGGAGGTCCCGTACCTTACACCGGTCCCCCCCTCCCGGTCTCCTCCCGAACCTTCGCCCACAGTATCTTCTGCTGCTATTCAGCGGGGGCTGTTTTTTAAAGACGTGCTCCCGTGTCTGGCTCCTGTCTCGCACCACCAGCACTTGGCTGTGTGCTGGGTTCCTCGTCCATCCCAGGGCTGGCTGGCCCGCCTTCAGCTGGGAGAACCTTGAGGCAAGCCTCGCGGAACCTGTCGGCCACCGTTCCATCCGGCCGCTGCTTGGTAGAGGCATTGGCCGTGCGCTGTCTCTATCTAAGAACTGCATCCATTCCACCCCACGAGTGTCGGGTTCCTCCGCCGCGAGCTGGGCCGCCTTCTCATTCCCCGGGACCCTTCGTGCGCTGGGCGCTACTGGATCTCGATGGCAATGTCTGGCCTTGCGGCGGTTGCCAGTGCCCTGGCGGCTCTCCCCGGCCCCCGACGATGGCAGCCACGGTGCAGGTGTGGGAAGAAAGGAAGATAGCGGGAGCGTTATTCATGGATGTCAAGTCTGCGTTTAACAATGCCAACAAAGCGCTCCTAGGCAAACGCATGGAAGCACTGGAGCTGGAGCCGGACCTCATCTGATGGACGGACAGCTTCATGACGGGACGACAGGTCAAGATTGTACTCGATGGAGAGACGGGGGACGCCAGCCCGGTGGACACCGGCATCCCGCAAGGGTCGCCAGCGGCCCCGATCCTCTTTGTCACCTACCTGTCAGGCATCTTTGACAAGGTGGAAAGAGCAGTTCCGGGTGTTAAGGGTCTATCCTTCGCGGACGACATCGGATGGTGGGTGCAAGCGGGTAATGAGGAAGAGGTAGCGGCAAAACTGGCAGGAGCGGCAGCTGCGTCTCTGGACTGGGCAAAGGACAACGGAGTGGCATTTGACCAGGGAAAAACAGAAGCAGTGCTCTTCAAGAAGAAAAAGAGAGGCACACCGACGGCCACCGTCCGGGTGGGAACGAATGACATCCCCTTCAACTCCGAGGCGACACGCTGGTTAGGAGTATGGCTCGACTCCCAGCTCACGCTGAAGGAGCATCATGCGATTAGGCTGAAAGAAGGAAAGAAGGCCATGGGACGTCTCCGCCGGCTGACTGGACAGATGGGGCTCTCTCCGGCCAACTGCCGAAAGGTCATGACAGCCTGCATCCAGTCGGTCGCCATGTTCGGGTCGGAACTATGGTGGAAGGGTGACAGGGTGGAGGGCACCATAGGGCGAGCCGAAGAGCTGCAGAAAGAGGTTAACAAGCAGGCCCGGGCATCACGGGATGCTTTCGAACAACCAACCGCGGCGCACTAGCGATGGAGTCAGGGCTCCGACCGGCAACAGCACAACTGGAGAATCGACAACGGCGGTTTGGCCTGCGGCTACTCAGCTTGCCTGACGGCGACCAGGCCAGAGAGGTGGTGGGAGCAAGGTCAAGGATTGGGGGAAGGCTGAAGAATGCGCTGGCACACCGAGGCAGAACAGAGATGACGGTCTTACTTGAGGAACCGGATGCGCTAGAGGCCGAGACAATCCAGGAGGACGAGGAGACAGCCAAGGCGGAGGCGGAGCGGACAAGACCGGGACTCACCATGTTCACTGATGGGTCGCGGCTGGACAGCGGGGCAACCGGATACTCAGTCGCATGGCAGAACGGCCAATCCTAGGTGGGAATCAGGAACCACATGGGATACAACCAAGAAGCCTACGACGCAGAGTGCGCAGCACTGGCAAGAGCCCTCGAAGAGGCTGCAAAGCGCCAGACAGCGCCGGCAAGGGTTACCATCTTCACTGATGCCCAAGCAGCCATTAGGAGGATGGCATCGGAGGACCCCGGCCCTGGCCAGAAATACGCAATCCTGGCAAGGCGGCACATCGCAACTCTGCGAAGAGCTAGGCCAGGCATCACCATCGAGATCCGGTGGTGCCCAGCCCACAAGGGCGTTCCAGGCAACGAGAAGGCCGACGAGTGGGCGAAGTTCGCGGCAGAAAACCCGGGAGCATGAGGGGTGGAGCAGCTACAGGGAGGAGCGCGCCCGATGCCACTCCCCAGGTCGCTTGCGCACATCAAGCGTGAAATCTCGACGAAGAAATGGGACGAGGCCCGCCAGTGGGCAGGGAAACGAATCTTGGCGAAGAAATACAGGATGCCGCGCAAGCAGCAGCCTGACAAGACAGTGGCCGGAAGAAACAAGAGGGTCGCCGCAAGGTTTTACCAGATCAAGACCGGGCACTGCCTCACGGGGCAGTACTTGGAGTGGACAAAGAACCGAGCGTCAGCCCAGTGCTGGTGGTGCAGCTGCAGGAAGCAGACAAGGGAGCACGTCTTCAAGAACTGCAGAAGATGGAAGGAACAGCAGAAAGTGCTGTGGAAGGAGGCGTGGAAGGAGACGGGGAGAGGGAAGAGCCGGCTTGCGATCCGGGACCTCCTTGCGGACGACAGGTGCAGCAGGGCGGTACTGGACTTCCTAGCCACCACGGAGATAGGGAGGCTGGTCCCGGCGGAGGAGGATGCGCAGAGTGAGGCGTCAGAGTGGGAACTCCGGGAGCAGAGAGAACGAGAAGAGGAGAGGGGAGCAGAAGCTGAAAGGTTAGGCGCCGAGGTCGAGGAACCCCTGTTCCTCCCTAGGCCCGCCTTTATGGTATCCGCGCGGAAGAGGAGTGAGAATGGTTTTGGTCTGTCTTTCATTTGTCATTTCCTTGGTGCACCTTTTATCTTCTTGGGACAGGCCTGGGCGGATGACAAAGGAAAGCTTGCAACGTGCCGCCATCGCGCGGACACCAGCAGGGAAACGGCCAAAAACGTACGCCGCCATAGTCTAGATAGGCTTCATGCGAGTATGATAAAACAAAAAAAAATGGCAGCCACGGCGAATGTTCGGCGGCGCGAGTGACGCCACATGGTTCATTCACCGCAGCCACCAACGGCGATGGGCCATCGGCCGACTCGCCGCACGCGCACCGGCTGGGGACTTGCACGCTTTCGCCGCAGTGGCAGGTGGATAGCTGGGACAGAGGCGACGATTATCCGTCTGTTGGGATATGGGACGCCGAGCATATACCGCACGAACTCGGAAATCGCCACATTGTAGGTGTAGGAGGGTGTGGGCGGAAAAAATCACGGGAGCGACAATGGGAGGCGGCGAAGATGGTTGATGTGATGTCCAGTTACCGAAAAACAGGGCTAGAAAAAAAGAGGAAAAGAACAACAAACAAAACGAGGAATAGCTAAGTCAACGCTGCGACGAAACACTGAACCCAAGCTAAAAACAAGCAACCCTTTCCAACAGTAGGTACACATATCTACGTTTCGCACCGCGATTGACGGGATGCTCGACGGCGACTCACGATTACGGCACACGGTCGGCTGCGGGCTCCTGGTTGGACTGTTTCGGCTGCCAGTCTGGTTGCCGCCTCCCTGGCCTTTTCCTCTTGTTTGTTCTTTATTTCCTCGACTTCTTTTCTCCCTTTACCCTCCTCTTCTTCCCCCCCCTCCCCCCGCCGCCTGCTCGGCCGCATTTTGGCCCTGTTCCCTTCCTCTTCCTTCCTCTTCCCCCTCCTTGCCAGCCGTTTCCCCTTTCCCGCTCCTCTCTCTCTCCTGCGCCGCCTCCGCCTCCCTCTTCTCTCCTCTCTCTTGCGCCGCCTCCGCCTCCCTCTTCTCTCCTCTCCCTTGCGCCGCCTCCGCCTCCCTCTTCTCTCCTCTCTCCCGCGCCACCTCCGCCACCTTCTTCTCTCCTCTCTCCTGCGCCACCTCCGCCTCCCTCTTCTCTCCTCTCTCCCGCGCCACCTCCGCCACCTTCTTCTCTCCTCTCTCTTGCGCCGCCTCCGCCTCCCTCTTCTCTCCTCTCTCTTGCGCCGCCTCCACCTCCCTCTTCTCTCCTCTCCCTTGCGCCGCCTCCGCCTCTGCCTCCGCCTCCTCTCCTCCCTCCTGCACACCCGGCGCCAGGAGGCCAGAGTCGCTCCCCGCGCACCGTCCGACGCCAGGACTGTCCGGCAATTCCTCGTCGACCATCTCGCCCCGCGCAAGGATGTAGTGGAAGGCTTCGGGGGGCACGAACAGGAACACGGCCAGCGGTAGCGCAATGACGGCGAACTGCAGACGCATCAGCTCGTCCGGCAGCCACGCTTCTCGGGCGGCGAACAAGGCCAGGGTGAGGCCGTAGACGACGGCGTCGGCGCTCCGGTACGATGCGGCGGAGTACCCGCGGGGGACCCGGCGGGCGGGCGCGGGGCGCGGAGGCGGCGGGTCGTCGCGCTTGAACTTGATGTGGATAGGTCGGATCGGGAGCGCCGTTGGGTGGAGCAGCTTCCGCGGCCGGGCGGCGGGCGCCGAGAAATCGGACAGGCTGGCGGTGACGGCGCTGTCGCGCTTTCCGCCGAGAGCTGGGTCCGGGCCGCTGTGGCCACCGGAACCGCGGACGCGCTCCCAGGAGCGCTCGTATTCGCCGGCCGGCGGGCTGGCTGCATGCGCCCTCACCGCGGCGGCGCACAGTCGAGTAATCGGCCGTGTCCGCGTCAAGCACTCCGCAGCCAACTCCGGCGTGATGACCGCCAGATGATCGTAACAACGGCCCCCCGTGTCGTCCGTGTGGATGTACGAGCCCCAGCTGTGGAAGGCAAGGTACGGAAGGTGGCCGGGCCGTTCAGTGCTGTACCCACTCGCGGAGGTCTGCCCGCCGAACAGAAGAAACTCGATCAGGTCGCCCGCTTCGCCGCGCTCGGGCTGCGGAGGACGAGGACGCAGGTACCGAAAGCACGTCGGCGTGGCTATCCGCGTGCTGTCGGAGGCGGCGAAGTCGGCGCCTTCATCGCCGAGGGCGGACATCTATCCCCTCGAGTATCAGCATCATCCCCCCTTTCCCCGTCGATGCAATGGAACCTACGCTGACGAGGTAGTGCGCAAACTCGTGCGCGACCGTCACGAAAATGAACCACAGGAGAAGTTGGCCGTCGCCGCCATTGCAGACCGTCTCCTCGAAGCCGTCGAAAAGCGCCCGGTTGATGTGCAGCTTCGTCCGTTCGCCGGGGAGCGCGGCGAGGTGGCAGCCCCATACCGGCGGGGTCCGGTCCCAGCACGTGTCGATGTGGATCTGCGGAAAGTGGTTGGAAAGGAAGTTCAAGGTGCTGTACACTGCCGACCGGAAAAAAATAAAAGTGTCAGTGGGAGGGCTCCGGATGCGCGGGTAGTTTGCTCACCTTCGGCGACGGATGGAGAAGCTTCTCGTTCCAGCATTTCGAGTACGCTCCCGTACCCCTCCGCGTACCGCTTCCTGTTCGCTCGTATCAGGATGGCGTACTTGGCCGCGTTCTCCGGGAACATCAGGCTGCGGCGGATGTAGTCCACGAGACGGTAGGTGTAGTGGTCTTCGCCCCTCTGCACGCCGCAGCGGCGGTGGTCAAAAATCCTGAGCGGCTGCGGCGCGAGGTGAGCGTACATGTCCGGCGGAATCTCCGGCGGCGGATCGAGCAAGCGGATCCGGGAGGGGGGCGGCGTGGGTTCGACGCGGTTTCCGCCGACCGCGGACGGAGCCGCGCCGTGGGCGGTGGCCCGATACGACGGCATTGCGGAATCTCCGCGGGACAGGGCCCGCTCCAGCGCGGCGCGGAACGGACATTGCGACGTCGCGGGGCCGTCCCGCTGGGCGCCGCCCGCCGGGATTTCCAGCGGCGGCTCGAGCATCAGCTCGATCCCGAGGGCGCCGTCGGCGACAGCCCTGAACTTCTGCGCGATGAGGCCGTGTTCCCGCGCGACCTCGCGCTCGCACTCACGCAGCAGCCGGTCCGCGTCTCCGCCGCCGCCGCCACCGCCAGCCCGGATCTCGTCCCGGAGCACCCGTCGCCACCGGCACAGGAGCCGCACGTAGGCGTCGAGGACGTCGCGGACGTCGTCGTGGAACGCGGCGTAGCCGGCGAGCGTGCCGTGACGGGCGACGTAGCCGCGCTCTAGCGGCAGGTCGACGAAGGCAGTCTGCGAGCCGCCGTCGGTCGCGAGCAGCGCGAGGTGGCCCGCCGTGCGCCCGACGTCGGTGGCAGCGGCGAGAACGGAGTCGAGCTCCGGGCTCGACCGTCGTCCCAACCGCCGCGCGTGCGCGAGACACCGTCCGCTGTGCAGCCACGCCTGCTGCACGTCGCGGATCGTGAACAAGAGGTTATCCGTGGCTTCTTCTCCCAAGGCTGCTGTCATGGAGTGTGTATGTGTGTATGTGTGCAGGGACGGAAGGGGAGGAAGAAGGCCACGGCTCCCCTTTGTTGTTGCTCGATGGATGAAAGACAAAGACCTGCCCTTCTCCCGTCCGCCACAGCACCAGCCACAACGCAGCTACCCATCAACACACTCCGTCTGCGATCCAGTGGCAACCAAAGCGCCTTCCTCCCGCTCGAGCAAACGAAGCAACCTGCATATCCCGCACAGTGGGTTTCCCGGACGGGACGCAGAACTAGACGCCACGATGTGGGGGGAGCTGGATGATGCGATCTAGTTGGTTAGCCAGCGGTGGACGGTCTGTTGGGCATGGTGTCAACTAACCAGTCTGCGCAGCAGCAGACAGCCAGGCAGCGGCGGGTCCCGCATTTGTGCAAACAACAGGTTGTCACACTTCCCACCTGCACTGCCGTAGTCTGCCGCATGGATAAATACCGAGAATCTGGACCGCTGGCCATCCAGCGGAGTAGGCGAACTCACAGGGAAGGAGGAGGAGGAGGAAAGCGGTCGGCACATACTCAACTCGGTTTTTGATGGGGCCTCCACACATGCTGGGCGGTGGAGTCCGGGTCACGACTGGCTGACGGGGGGGGGGGGGGAATGGGCCCACAGGTAAGTAGTTAGATGCAAGATGCTATGAAAGATAGATGTCATTCTTTTGCCCAAGACATCGTCAACGCCTGCGATTGCCCAGGCCAAACAGACGAAGACGGACAGAAGGCAGGAGGCCGAAGACAGGACGAAGGCAGACGAAACGGACAAGACAAGACAAGCAGAAGACAAACAGAACTATGCGCGGAAGAGGGGGAAAGTCTAGTTGGGTCCCAGTGGAATCACAATCAACCCCCGAGCAGAAGAGCAGACGAACGGACAGATAGACGGATAGACAGTCTAGAAGAGGAAGAAAAAAGAAGATAAGCGGGGAAAAAAAGGAGAAGGGAAAAAAGAAAAAAGGAGAGAGAGAGAGGTGGAAGAAGATGGAACAGAGAGAACGAAACCCCGCCAACACCGAACAAACCCCCTCACCGCCACCCCCAAACCAGCCAACCAACCCGACCATGCATGCAACCCAATCCACGTAGAACCCGAAAGTGGGAAAAAAATGTATGACAGGTTAAGTATGTATGTATATAGGAGGGAAATAATAGCAATAACAATAATAAAAGTAATAATAGTACTAATAATAACAACAGTAAATGAATGAAGAAACGGAAGGAGAAGGAGAAGAAGAAAAGAAGCAAGCAAGCCAGCCAAGACCCCCTCTCCCAACTCCTTCATGCTCTGATAGAGTCGAGGGTTGCTGGATGCGGGCAGCAGATATATATGCAGGGCAACTCGGACGCAGGCAGTGATAATCCACCACGACACGCCAACCGTAAGAAGTGCTGTCCCTGCATAACAAAAAGAAAAGCCTGCACGTGGGTCGAGGCGTCGATGGCGAAGACGCGACACTTTCTTGTTGCGGCTTCACATGGCTCCGGAAGAGCAGCAGAGCCGTGGTGCGGAGGAGGAGGAGGAGCATTAATCGAGACGGAGAAGAATCCGAACAAAAAAGCGAAGCAAAACAAGGGCAGAGCAAAAAAAAGGCAAAGCAAAAAAAAAAACCCCCTAGGGAATGAGGGGCATGAAGCATTCCAACACCATCATCAACGTTGTCACCATCATCATCGCGATATCACCACCAAGGCAAGATCGACGGAAGTACGCCGTGTGCCGGAAAGCCCTGCTAGGAAGTCTAAACGACTCTCCTGAAGAAGGCTTCGTATTCCTCTTTGGTCCAAGGATGCCCCCCTTTCCCGGGTTGACGTGGGGAAGCGGATTCGCCGGTACCACGCAGGGCTCTGTTCGGGGATGGCAGGACGTCAGCCTGTGCGTATTGCTGCTGCTGCTGTTGTTGGTGAAGCTGTTGGTGATGCGGATGCGGATGCGGATGCTGTGCGTGGCGGTTCTGCTGCTGGTGTTGATGATGCTGTACGGGCTGCGAGCCGTGGCCGTGCTGCTGAGGTTCGTCCATGAAGCGATAGTGTTCCGGGAAGGTTGCAACTCTGTCGGGAACCACAAAGAAGTCCTGGTCCAAGGTGGTCGCCTCGCCGCCATACGGCGTCTTCAGGAGGTGCAGGATGTGGCCCAGCAGGGCCTCGTTGGAGGGGTAGGCCCCGGCGACTGCTGGGTCGTCGTGGGCGGCGAAGGGATCCCTGAACATACGGGCACGCTTGGCGGCGCCGGTGGGCTCGGGGGTGCGCAGGGTGTTGAACATGGGACGCAGCACGGCGAGGAAGCCGTTGGCGACGGCGTCGAACGAGGCACAGTGCTGCACGGTCGCGATGCACTTGGCCATGAGCTCGAGGCTCTCGACGAAGGCCGACTCGAACATTGGCCGGCCGCGGCTGCGGGAGACGTCGAGACAGATGACGAGGCCGGCGGTGTAGGCTGATTGGCTGCAGACGGGCGGCGGGTCAGCATCGCGCGGGGGGGACCAGCAACAGCCGTGAAGGGCAGAGGGGTGTGCGCCCCCAGTCCGGTTCAGAGGCGTTGCACGGCAACAAAGGGACCCAACTTACATTACCAGCCAGCATCTCCGATTTAGCTTGTTCTCGGCGCGGAGCATTCCAACAACCTAAGGCAGGAGAAAGCGATCAGCAGCATCCACCACCATCATGGGGCGTCACCGACGTAAAGATCAGGCCACTTTCTCAATGCTGTCTTTTCTTTTTCCGCCGTCGGAGCGGCCGATCACACGCAGCCAATGGCAGGGCCAATCGCAGGGGGGCGAGGGGAGCTTACGGTCGCTAGTTGCCTCGCCGCCGACACACAAGTCTTGGAGAATTCGTCGGCGGTCGCATGGGCTTCGGCTAACGCCCGGCGACCACCAGGCCCACCGCCCACATCCGCACGTTCGACATCGGGCGCGCCCGTGAGCTGTGACGTGACCCGGCCGACCAGGACGCGGCGAGTGAGCTGGACGATGGATCCCAGATAGGCGCAGTGGATCAGCAGCGTCGAGTGGCTGCGCGGACTCTCGGCGGCCTGCGACTCGCGCACGGCGGTCGACAGGGTCAGGCTCGACGGCAGGTTTGCGTGCCAGGCCTTGAGGCGATCCGAGTAGACCCGGACCGTGTTAAGGGGCACCGCCGTCGGAGAAACAACGTCGCTCGTGATGGCGGCCATCAGCACGCCGAGCTCCTCCAGCTGGCGGTGCACGTCGCAGTCCTGTCCGAAGGCGGGTTTGCCGGTGCCGGTGCTGCTGCTGCTGCTGTCACTGCCGTTGATGCTGTCGCCGCTGCCGCAGCTAGCCGGACCCGGCCCCGCCGCCAGGAAGAGGGGGTGGTGGTGGTGGAGGTGGTGGTGGAGGTGGTGGTGGTGTTGCTGGAGACGACCATCGTCCTACACCACAAGAAATTCATCAGCATCGGCTCGATCGCGATCGCTGTCGTGGGTGTGGGCATGGATGGGTGGGTTGCGGTCAATGATCAGCCAATTTCGGGATCAAATCGGTCGTCCTACCTCGGTGATCGGTTCGAACGGCGTCTGCACCTGCGAAACGCTGCCCACTGAGGCCGACATCCATCTGCTCGTGTCCATGGTGCTGTTAGATGCCATTTTGAACGCAACGATTTCCCCCCGACAGTGTGCGAACGATGGCAGCGAGAGCCGTCCTGTGCGGGATGGCGGAGCTGGGCGACTGGAGGCTGCTCGCCGAAGCCCATATAATCCGCCGCGCTACGTGTTGGAATCGCCATGCGGAGGAAAAAAAACAGGAAATGCTCGCGCGTGCTCCCATCTTGGTATCGTGCAGCGCCGCCATGGCGGGGTTCGCTGTGCCGTTGCGTCATGCTTACCTAACGCTGGGGGGCTGGGGCTGGCAGGGAGCAACGTACCCGTCCAGGAAAGTCAGCGATCGCCATGCCCGCTTCCACGCTGGCCAATCGCCTTCGAGCTCGTCTGCGGGAGCCTCCATGACGTTGCGACTGCTTGGCCCTGCTGCAAGTTGAGCCAACCCGCCTACGCAGGACTCCAGCTGCTGTCGTGGGGATCGTCGGTGGTGCAGCCCGCGTGCCTTTCCGATGGCAATGGCGCAGTCTGTAGAAATACCCAAGGGCCCCCGACGTCAGAGCTTCATTCGCGCCACGGCCGGGGGGGGGGTTTGTTTCCCTCGGGCCGCGTCTGGGGCGGGCGGCGACGCGGAGAAACCTGGCTGCCGCAACGACCGCCGCCGGTTGCCAGAGGGGGGAAAGGGGAGGCGGAGGCGATGGGGCAAAGGGGAATGGCGCGAGTGTACGACAGGTCCAGAAGGGGAAAGGGGGGGAAGAGGAGGCTCTGCTGCTCACTGAGGTGCTCGATCACGGATATCGACTTCCGAAATATCAGGTACACGGCTGCCAGCAGGTTCGCGCGCAGGCGCTGCAGGTCGTTGGCGCCCCGGCCGAAGGCCACACTGAGGTACCATTTGCCGCTGGAGAACAGTGCACTGTGCGCGTCGTCCGTCACCGTCTCCTCCAGGTACTGCGAGCCCACCGCCGCCAGGAGCAGCAACTGGCACAGCCGGAAGTTGTTGCTTGTCGACCGCATGCCATTGCGCCCATTGGCGGCCCCTGGCAGAGAGGGATGCGGCGGTGGTGCGGATGTGGGCCCGCGGCCGGCGGCGCCGATGCTGTAGATGTCGCGGAACACCTCCGTGGCCTCCGTCTCGGGCACCGGGCAGAGCACTCTCGCGAAGCCGCAATTGTAGAATGCGGACATACAGGCGGCCACGAGCTCCTGCGGCGGGAGGTTCTCCCACGAGTAGAACTCGGGTGGCGACGTCGAGGAGCGGGCACGCCCGGACCTGCCGTCGGCTGTCGACGGCACCGGCAGCACGAGCGTCCGCATTGGCGACACCAGGGCCGTGTGGCCGATCGGGCCCGGCGAGCGCAGCATCTCCGCTCTGCGGCTGCTTCCGGTGCTGTGGGCCGGGCTCGCGGAGGAGCAGGAGGACGGGGGCCGTGTATGGCGGGGCGAAGGCGGAGTGCTCGGCGGCCGCTGCCCGCTGGCGGGAGCAGCGCCAGCGCCCGTGCTGCGGGGCGAGCCAGCGGGCAGGGAGCTTCCCGGCGACGAGTCGGATGGCGTGCGGCGGACGGCCGGGTGCTGGTGGAGGATGCCGAGGGTGCCGTCGAGCCGCGGGTTGCTTCGTTGCGGCGGGTGCTGGTGGCGGAGACGCTGCAGCGGCGGCGTCGACGGAGGAGGAGAAGCAAACACAGTTTGCGTGGCGACGTCGGACATACTCTCCTGTGCCCACGCGCGGTGGGTCTGGCCTATACTGCGGAGACGGCCGGGTTCCAGAGCTCGTTCTCGTTCTCGTTGCTGTCTGTCGCTGTCGCCGTCGTCGCAGTCCACGAACTCTCGCTTTCCGCGCCGCGGCAGGGACGAGGCCACGCCGCGGACATCGCCGTCTTTTATGGCAGCCGGGCGTGGTGGTGCATCGGATGCGTCGACCGTGCTAGCCCTGCTCCCGACGACGGAGCGAAGGCACGAAGTCCGACTCCCGGCCCAGCATTGCGGAGGCGCCCCATCCGTTGGCAACGGGTCCATTGGATTTAGGCCTGTGCCGTTCACCCTGGCCACCAATCAGGAGCCCGTCCGGGCGGTCTGGTCGGAGGTCAGCTAGGGACAGTCCGGTAACAATAATTCGTTGGCGATGACCTATCCTCCCTTGGAACCAAAACCTGCGAGGCCGGCTGGGGTCTCGACTCCGGTCGACGGGAAGCGAGGCGTCGTATGGCTTTCGTCTCGAGGATGGTATTCGCTCGCTTTTTTTTCTTTCTTTTTTTTCTTTTTTTTTCGTTTTTCCCTTTTTTCCCCTTTTCTTGCCTTTCCTTTGTTAGCCGGAGGGGGAAAGGGGACAAAAAGGGACTGGTCCCACGGAGACGATATTCTTCTCGGGTCAGTGGACGTGCGACTCTGTTCCTCTGTTTCTCCTTCGCGCTCTGTCTCTCTCCGTTCTTTCTCTCTCCGGTTCTCGCTATCCGATTGCCCTGGGACGGGGGCGGCGGACGTCAACAACTCTGGACGGACGGACGGACGGACAGACCGACGCAGACCAGCGACAGAGACAGAGACAGAGACAGAGACAGACGGAGACAGCGACAGCGGCCAGACGGGCAGAGATGCCGGCCAGGTCAGCTTCGAGTCCGATATCTCGATTCGACGCTGTGACGCCGCCAGCAGCTGGTGCTACGATGGAAACAGATGATCGCTATCACCCACACCGCCCGGCAACCCAGCAGCCGTGATTTTTTTCTTTTTTCTTTTTCTCTTCTGCGTGCGTATGTAAGTACAGACAGAGGCGTTTCTTCCGCGGGGTGAGACGAGAGGACGGGGGCCGGGCGAGGACGTGCGGGCGGCGGCCAGTGGGGGTGAGATTGTCCGGCTGGGTCCCAGGTCCCGTCCGAACGCACCAGCCAACCAGCCAGCCAGCCAACCGGCTCTTCAAGCGCTGCTCCTGCCTTCTCGAACGGTTCTTTGGCTGGCTGGCTGCACGCAGCACGCACGGAAAGGAAAAGAAAAGAAAGATCGACAGTCTCCGCCGGATGGGTGAAGCCGGTGTTGTGCGGGGACCGTCGAGGCGAGACGGCACGGAGGAAGACGGCGGACGGGCAGCCGGACGAGCAGCCGGACGAGAGAGATGAGCCGATTCGGATTGTTTGTCGAGACGCGGTGCGGTGGAGAATGTGCTGTGGGGAGGGGGAGCTCGTTCGATGTTCTGCTGCGCTCTCCACAGAAACGATCACCAGTCGTCGTCCACACGGGAGGACCACTTCAAATACAGGAGAAAAGGCGGATCACGATATGTAAATGGCGTGTCGACCGCACCGGGGGCGAGGAGCACGCTCGGCGGACGGGCAGAGCAGGAAACTACGCAATCGGGAAATATCGCTCGGGGGGGCGTTGCGAGGGCTTGACATGTGGCTGCAGTTATCTATCTCTCGTTATTTGTGCCCTTTTTCTCTTGGACGAAGAGTGGAGAGGGTTGCAATTGGTTGCGTGATGCACCGCCCATCTCGACAGCCACAGTCGCATCGAGAGCACTCCGATATCAAGTATCCACATCTATCTGTTATGCATGTAGAAGTATCTATCTATCTGCTGTGTGGAAGTATCTATGTGTCTATATGCTGTGTAGATATGGACTTCGCAGCCCGTCGCAGCCCTGCTCCTGCTCCCAGCGTGACCACCATCGTAAATGCTCTTTTCTTCCCGGTTTGTGAGGCCCGATTCTAGACCTCTCTTGGCTCCGCTTAGCTCCCGACCCACACTCATTTTTTTCGTTTCCGATTTTTCTTCTTTCTTTTCCTTTCTTTTTTTGCGACGCTCGCTGCGCTGACCTGACTGGGCTGTCTGACTGGCCCGGGAATGCGTCCCGCAATCATCCCCACCCCCCAGGTCGACTTCGATATGCAACCTTAAGTGAAGCCCCTTCCCTTTTTTTGCATCGAGCATCTGACTGGAGCAGAGGCAACCGCACACCAGACCTCCAGCTGTCTGCACACCAGCGAGCACTGGTAGGCCAGAGCCAGGGGCGGAATCCATCGCCATCTCGTCTCCAGGCCGCACGGACGTGGAGCCACAGCCACTGACGCTGCACTCCGCACCGGCGTGGAACGCATGGCACAGCATCGGCGGAGCGACATGCGCGATGTGGGGAATCGCTGGCAGCGGGGAAGAAGAGAGCTCCGGCTCTTTTCGCCTTTTCGACTGCCCTGTCTCAGCGCGCGCACCGGGTGACCGGTCTGGGGATCGTCGCACGCTCGGCTGTGCTCGTGCTCCGGCGCGCACGCCGCGGATAGATATGCAGTCCAGGATATGCATGAGGACACGACAATATGGGGTCTTCGTTGGCTATCTGCGTGCGTGCCGGACGGTGGGGCCTGCCCCGCAGCAGCAACAGCTGGACGGACCATTGCGAGTGGGCGCACTCCGTTGCGATATCTCTCCTCCGTCCCTCTGGCCACTGCCTGCCTGCCTGCCTGCCTGCCTGCCGTGGCCAATGAGAGGTTCGGATCGCCGATTTCCGGATGACGGAACAGTCGTTCGCGCGCCGTCGACTGCACGCAAAAGTGCATATGTTATGCTCCGCGGGAAGCGTCGCACTTCTGGTGTCGTGCCAGCATCACGTGCACGTCCACAGGCACACGGGATGGGCGCGACTGCACTCTGCCGCCATGCTGCGAGAAGACGAGCGGTCAGTTCGACGGCGAGCAGCAAGCGTGCGGCGTGAGCAACGACGCTGCTAGATGTGTATGACGGATACATAGCAGACGAGCGGCGGTGGGCGCCTCGCCGTGCGCTATCTGCGCTCCAGCACGGAGGCGTGTTTGTATGTCGTCAGGCGATGCAGTCCGTGGAGTCGAGCAGTTGTGCGGTCGAGCTGGGTGGACGGAAGGCTCGTCCGGCACCGGGGGCAACCTGCCTCCTCCACTCCTGGCTGTCGTTCCACCACGTGTGATGGCGCCCGGCCGGGCTGACCTCGACGGATCACGTCTTTTTCTATTTCTCCCTCCTTCCCCTGCTGTCCATTGTGGTGCAGAGCGAGAGAGGAGAGGCAATTGAGGGGAACGGACGGCGCAGCAGAGAGGCGAAAGGAGCCCCAGCCTCGATTCCGCCGAGTGGCAACCGCAATCGCAACTGTAGCTGTGGCTGTGGCTGTGGCTCTCCAGCCACACGTCGTGCATCCCATCCTGCATGCTGTGCCGCGCATCCTGCCAGCCTGCGTCCTCGCTAGAGCGCTCCCTCCATCGTCACGCACCCACTCGACACATCCATCTATCTAGATATGTGCGTGCACCACTAGCCGGCGAGCTAGCTCTGCATGTAGCACGCGGCGCGGGCGGGGGGGGGGGGGGGGGGGGGGGGGGGGGGGGGGGGGGGGGGGGGGGGGGGGGGGGGGCGGGGGGGGGGGGGGGGG
>Ga0307508_10001142_pt1 | contig 30562 bp, 20 predicted proteins | sample 9_EM_MG_FD_203089 | JGI IMG/M metagenome (GOLD analysis project Ga0307508, IMG submission 203089) | Populus trichocarpa ectomycorrhiza microbial communities from riparian zone in the Pacific Northwest, United States - 9_EM | ecosystem: Host-associated > Plants > Roots > Unclassified | place...
CCACCATTCGCCGGAAGAGGCGAATGGTCCCCCTCCCCGTTCCGGGGAGGAACTAAAGAAGCAGTCCTTCCACCCACACCGGCACCAGTTCGCCCGCCGGACCGAGCCGCGTCTCGGCGAAATGCGCGCTGCCGATCGACGGTTCGAGGTTCATCTCGAGCGTCTGCGCGCCGTGATAGCGGGCGGTCTGGACGAAACCTGCCGCCGGATACACCGCACCTGAGGTGCCGATCGACACGAACAGATCGGCGTCGGCCAGAGCAGCTTCGATCCGGTCCATCGCATAGGGCATCTCGCCGAAGAACACGATGTCGGGCCTGAGCGCGGGCTCGCTGCAGGCCGGGCATGAAGTCCCCGGCGGCATCGCGCCTGACCAGCTCGACCGTGCACCGCACGTAGCGCACAGCGCCGAGTTCAGCTCGCCATGCATGTGCAGCAAGCGCTTCGCCCCGGCACGCTCGTGCAGATCGTCGACATTCTGCGTCACGATCAGCAACTCGCCCGGCCATTCGGCATCCAGCTTCGCAAGCGCACGATGCGCTGCATTGGGCTCGATCGTCGCCAGCGCGGCGCGGCGTGCGTCATAGAAGCGGTGCACCAGTTCGGGATCCTCAGCCAGCGCCCTGGGCGTGCAGACATCCTCGACGCGGTGCCCCTCCCACAGGCCACCGGGCCCGCGAAAGGTTGCGAGACCGCTTTCGGCGGAGACGCCGGCGCCGGTGAGAATCACGATGTTGCGAGGCTTGGTCATGCCGCGTTTCTAAGCGAGCGCGAACACCGGCGCCACCGCGAAGCTGATCACCCGCTACCGAATGGCCGCGCTTCACGGTTCGATCGGCACGACATAGCTTTGCACGCCCGCCGTGCCGGAGACCGCGTAGATGCCCATCAGAGAATTCTGATAGATGCTGTTCCCCGTGGTGATCTCCGAACCGGTATATGTATAGGGCACCCAGGTTGCATCGCTGAACGAGCCGTCGGGATTGACCTCGATCGATGCGAACAAGGCGGGCGAGCCGGTGGAGCCGCCCGCCAGGTTGAAGCCCTTGGGCGTGCCGACAATGCCTTCGAAATGGGTGACGAGCTGCGGCTGATCGAGATAGGAGTAGAGCTTCATATTGCTGAACTTGGCGGTCGCTGAATCATAGTTGATCACCAAGCCCTTGTTCACGCCGTGCCCGTCCCGCGTTCCACCGCCGATCGTGTAGCGCGTGCTGCCGATGCCATTCTGCCAGATCCCATAGGCCGTGGTCAGCGTGCAGCCGGGGATGTCGAACAGCGTCCATTGCTTGGTCGGGATATGATAGACAAAGGCGTTGGCGGACAGGGGCACGCCGAGCAGATCGTAATTGCCGACGATGAGATCGCCCATCGTGCTGTGCGGGATGAGGTTCCACACCGTCTCCCCGCCGACAAGCTCGCTCGGTATTTCGATCGGCGACCAGCCCCCACCCCCCTGGGGCGGCCCCTCATACACCATGCCGCAGTTAAGGACGTCGCCGCTTTCGGCATATTGATAGCTGCCGACCGCGCGGATCTGTCCCTCGCCCAACTTCGGATTGAACACGAAGGTGTCCGGTCCATAGAAGGTCGAGGTCGTCACCGTTCGCCCGTTGATGCCGGGCGCGAGCGTGTAGATGCCACCGCTGTCGGTCGGCGAAAGCGGGCCGAGATAGATCAGCGCGGTCACCGGGCTGATGGCCGCGTTGGATCCGGTCAGCACCACGTCCGAACCGGTCCAGCCGCGGACTCCCGTCACGATTTGATTGGGACCAAAAATGGTTGTGCCTGTGGTCATGACATGTCTCCGGCCGAGCCAGCCCGTGGCGCACCATGCCCACGGCCCACGGCAACGCCATTTCCCGCGGCAAGCCGGAGAAAAGAGGATAGATTTGCTGTGCAACTCGGTATTGGCTTTTTTACCGCCCGCGCGCTCGGTGCGAAAGCGCAACAATATCCAGAGTCACTATGATCGACGCCATGACGCCCGATATTCATACGCCCGAACCGAGCCCGAGCGCGGCCGGCGAGACTCGCCGATCTGAACCTCTGTCCTATCGCCTCGCCCTGTCCTATCGCCTCACATTGTGGCATCTGCCCGCCTACGGCTTGAATATGGATTCGGGGCGTGATCCAGAATGGCGAAAATCGCTCGAGTCCCCGGAGAGGAAGCGCATGACCACGATCGGAATCATCGGCAGCGCGGGCCGCATGGGCCAGGCGCTTGGTGCCGTGCTTGATGATCTCGGCGCCAGCCTTGCCGGCGGAATCGATGCCGGCGGCGATCCGGCGGCGCTCGCCGAGGCGGCGGATGTGCTGGTCGATTTCTCGGCACCGTCGGCGCTCGAGACCAATCTTGCCGCTGCCGTCGCTACCGGCACGCCGATCCTGATCGGCACCACTGGCCTTTCGCCGACGCACCATGTGCTGATCGACGCGGCTGCGACGAAGGTCGCGGTGCTGCAAACCGGCAATGTCTCGCTTGGCGTTACCTTGCTCGCGCGGCTGGTGCGTGAGGCGGCGGCGCGGCTGAACAGCGACTGGGATATCGAGATCGTCGAGATGCACCATCGCCACAAGGTCGATGCGCCGTCCGGCACTGCGCTGCTGCTTGGCGAGGCGGCGGCGGCGGGGCGCGGCGTGCCGCTTGCCGAGGTGAAGGTCGCTGACCGCGCCGGGCTCACGGGCGCACGGGCTGAAGGGACGATCGGCTTTGCATCGCTGCGAGGTGGATCGGTCGCGGGCGATCACCAGGTCATCTTCGCAGGCGCGGGCGAGCGGATCGAGATCGGACACCGCGCCGAGGATCGTGCGATCTTTGCGAAGGGGGCGATCACAGCGGCGCTCTGGCTCGCCGACAAGCCGGCCGGGCGATATCAGATGGGCGACGTATTGGGCCTTTAAGAAGGTATCGGGATTTTGAAGAAGGCGGATGTCGTCGAATTCTATGCGCGGCTGGCGGCGGACAACCCGCATCCCGAGACCGAGCTGAACTATACCAATCCCTATACCCTGGTCGTCGCGGTCGCGCTGTCGGCGCAGTCGACCGATATCGGCGTCAACAAGGCGACGCGGCTCCTGTTCGAAGAGGTCGATACGCCCGAAAAGATGGTGGCACTGGGCGAGGAGGGGTTGAAGCAGCACATCAAGACGATCGGGCTGTTCAACACCAAGGCGAAGAATGTTATCGCCCTCTCCGAAAAGCTGATCGCCGATTATGACGGCGAGGTGCCGGCCAATCGCGACGCACTCGAGACGCTGCCGGGCGTTGGGCGCAAGACCGCCAATGTGGTGATGAACACAGCGTTCGGCGCCGAGACCTTCGCGGTCGACACTCATATCTTCCGGGTCTGCAACCGCACCGGGCTGGCGCCGGGCAAGACAGTGCTCGCGGTCGAACTCAAGCTCGACAAGGCGACGCCGCAGCCATTCCGCCTCCACGCCCATCATTGGCTGATCCTGCACGGTCGCTATGTCTGCAAGGCGCGGACGCCCGAATGCTGGCGCTGCATCGTTCACGACCTTTGCGCGTTCAAACCCAAGACGCCCCCACCCAAGACGGGGCCGCCCAAGACGCGCGCCGCGCCATAGCCCAGGAAGACCAAGCCATGCGCATGATCCTGACCGCCCTCGCCATTGCCGCTGTCGCCGCCCCGGGCGGCGCGCGCGACCGCAATCAGGTCCCCGAGGCGACACCTGTCGGCAAGGCGGAAAGCTGCATCCGCACCATTTCGATCCGCCAGACCTATGTCCGGAGCGACAGTGTGATCGATTTCGACATGGGCGGCGGCAAGATCTACCGCAACACGCTCCCCTATTCCTGCCCGCAGCTCGGGTTCGAGGAGAAGTTTCTCTACAAAACGTCGGTCGGCGAGCTTTGCTCAGTCGACACCATCACCGTGCTGCATGACTCTCTCAGCCAGGGCGCGACCTGCGGGCTCGGGCAGTTCCAGCCAGTGAAGCTCGTCAAGCATTGAGGGCGCACTCGAAACGGCTGGCGTAGCGCCGCGGCCTTTGCTAGGCGCTTGCCCCCAGGCACCCGTAGCTCAGCTGGATAGAGCGCTGCCCTCCGAAGGCAGAGGCCACAGGTTCGAATCCTGTCGGGTGCGCCAGCTTTTCAATGACTTAGGCGTTATCCGGTGGCTCCGTACGGAAATGTACGGAAAACATCTTTGGACATCCTGAGCACGAATCAACTTGGGCGCGCGCGAGTCACAGCCTTCCGACGGTCCGGCTTCACCCCGCGGATCCCGCCTCGAATCATTCACCCGCGCTTAGAGGACTCGAACTAGTGATTAAAGCGCTTGATATTAGGTAGTTATTTCCTGATCCACTTATCCGTGCTCCCAGCGTGGCCTCGACGGAAATCAGGACGCTCTCCAAATCCTGCGCGTATATGAAAAGCGGCGGGTCGGTGGCGAAACCAGTCCTGGCAACCCTTTTGGCTTCGCGGTGAGCCCAAAGCGCGAACTTCCCAGCCTTCAGCGGTGCGATCGATGAAGGGGAACCAATACATCAGAAAGCCGAGCAGGAAGAACATCGCCGCGCGCCGTACCAGTTTCGCAGTGTGGCGCCGGGCATCCAGCCTGGCGCCCGCGCCAAGGCCCATCGCCGAACCCATGGCGAAGAGGAAGCAGGGGAAGATCGCGTCGGCCATGGTAGAGCCAATCCACTGAGCATGGACGAGCTGCGGCTAGGGCGAGGCGCCGGGGCCAGGGGTGTTGGCGAGGATCATCGGGAAGATGGTGATGCCGCGAAACACATCGAGCGAGGAAACGCGTCCGGTTGCGGGCGTCACGGTTGCCCTGGGCGGTCAACTTCTTTGAGGATCCGGCGTATCGCAACTATTGGCTCGGCCGGGCGGCCGCGCGGCCATTGACGGCCGTCGGCAAGCCACATCCGCTCGAAGCGCGCGACTTCGGCGCGGGCCGCCGGTTCGTCAAAGGGTTTGTCCGAGATCGCCGCGCGGCGCTGCGCGGCGAGAAAAATCTGCCAACGCGGGAGGTAGTAGCCGGCATAAAGACCCTGCCACGCGCGCGAGGCATAGTCGGAGAGATGCCCCTCTCCCCCCCACACGGTGACCACGGCCTTGGCATCCTGTGCGAACCGGGCACGCTCGGCCGGTGTAGCCGCATAGGCTCGGGCCTCGGCGATCCATGTGCCGAGCGTTTCCTGCTGGTTGCCGAGCAGATCATCGATCATCGTCGCCAGACGCGTCACGCGAGCGGCGTCGGCGTCGCCCGCAGCAAGGTCGCCTCGCTGGTAGGCGGCGACGGCGCGAGCGAGACGATCGTCGAGTTCGAGCGTGGCGAAGTGACGCGCGAATTCGACGAGATCATAGGTCAGCAGTGCTGAGAAACGTGATGGAGCGGCTGCAAGCAATGCATCGAGGCCGACACGCAGGTCCGTCCGGCTTCCTGGGGGGCTGTCATAGGAAGCGCCGCCCAGGCTCGGTCGCTTGAACAGAAGATATGCCCCGGCCTGATCGTTCCACCAGCGCGGCTTCCAATATGCGGTCGAATAAACGCCGCGAGCCGCCCGTTCCCAACCCGCCAGAAGCGCTGGCGGCGCGTCGCCGTATCGGGCCGTGAGATATTCGCCGAGCCATGCTCCGACCGGACGGGCCGGATCCTCACCCCAGGCGAGATCATAGGCATAGGCATAGACGATCGAATTGCTGCCCAGCCCTTCGGGGAACATCCCGAAGGCGGCCAGACGTCCGCGCGCCGGATTGGCGACGATTCCTGCCATGTCGCGGCGATAAAAGTCGAGATCGCCGTAGACCGGGTTGCTCCCGCCGTAGTTGTGGACATAGCCATAGGTCCAGGTCTTGCCGAAAAAGGCTTCGGTACGCGCCCAGACGCCAGGATAACGATCGTTGCCGATGTCGAGAACCTGCAGGCGATCGGACGGCACCCGGCTGAGAAAGGCGCGGATTGCGTCAGGAGTCCAGAAGGCCTTGTCGGCCCCGAACATCCAGCCCTGCATCACCCAGACAGCGCCGGGCGCGGGTTCAGCGATAGACCGGTAAAGCCGCTCGCCATATGCGGCGAGTCGTGCGTCACGAACCCCGGGGGCGATCCCGGACGAGACTGGCGGCGACTGCGAGGTGCCGACGCGACTGTCGGCGAAACCGGCGCCTGGCGATGCATCGCCAATGGGCGGGACCATCTCGTTAAAGGCATCGGCCAGGTAATATTGCCCGGGACCATATTCACGCGTGTACAGCTCGATGAAGCGTCGCTGGAGCCTGGCGAAGAGCGGGTCGGACGGATCGAGCCACCATGTGCCGGGGAACCCCTCCCAGGGACGCATCCGGTAGAGCTGTGCTTCCGGGTGTGCCTTGGCGAATGCCTCGGGAACGTAGCCGGAAAAGGCCGGAAGGATCGGCTTCATACCAAGCGCGCGCATCCGTGTGAGAATGCGCTTCTGCAAAATGTGCTTGCGCGCGATCCAGTTGGCCGAAAGCGGTCCGCGGTAGCCGGCGACATTGCCCATGCGTTGCCAGGGCAGAAATGGGGCTGCGGACAGGCTGGCGGCGACCTCGCGCGCGTTCAAGCCCTGTTCGCGCCAGAGCGCCGCCCAGACATATTCCTGCCCTTCCATCGCGAGCGGAGCATCGATGCCACGCGTGGCCATCCAGTCGATCTCGCGGCTCCAGCGAGACCAACCCCACCACGGTGAAGTGTAGCCGAAGGTGCAGGTGTTGAGGTAATTGCGCAGCGCAAACGGCGAGGTGACCAAGCCGGTGTCCCGATCCGCGAGACCCGTGAGCGGTCCGATGCGGTCGCCTTCCCAGCTGATCGAGACGCGCCCTTGCCGCTGCAGCGCCTGGACAAGCCCGTGGACAAGCGCGACCGGCGTGGAACCTTCGGCCTCGATCCGGTCGCCGAGGATGCGGACGCGATAGGTGGACTTGGCCGTCGGAACGATCCGCAGGTGGATGCGCCCCGCCGGAATGCCGAGGCGGGCAAGCGCGCTTACAGCCTCGCTCGCGGGATCGGCGCGCCGGGCCACGCCCTCGGCCGGGAACCCGAGACTAGCGACCAGCAGGGCCGCAAGCAGGTGCGCGCTGCGCATCCCTGGATCAGCCGATCCGCCTTTTCGCGTAGGTGTCGAAAGCTACCGCGAGCACGATGATCACACCGATCACGATCTGCTGGTAATAGGCATTGACCCCCATCATCACCAAGCCATTGGAGAGGACACCGATCAGCAGGGCGCCCATCAGCGTGCCTCCGATGCCGCCGACGCCGCCGGCAAGGCTGGCCCCACCGATCACCACCGAGGCGATCACGCGCAATTCGTAACCGACACCGCCGACCGCCTCTGCCGAATTGAGTCGGGCCATGAGCAGAAAGCCGGCGAGGCCCGAGAGACTGCCGACGATGACGTAGACCGCCGTCTCGACCCGCTTGACATCGACACCGCTAAGCCGAGCAGCCTCCGGATTGCCGCCAACCGCATAGACCTGGCGGCCGAAGCGGGTGTAGCGCTGGACCACTAGCCCGGCGAGCGCGACAAACGCAAAGACCAGGACCGGGACCGGAACACCGAGCAACGATCCGGTTCCCCAGAAGCGCAACCCCTCGCTGAAATCGCTGACGGGACCGCCATCGTTGACCAGAAGCGTGGCGCCGCGCCACACCGTCATGCCGCCAAGCGTGGTGATGAAAGCGGGGACCGCCAACCAGGTGGTGATCTTGCCGTGGATCAGTCCCACGAAAGTTCCGACCAGCACCGAGACCGCCAAGGCGACCAACCAGTTCGGTCCGAGCGCCCAACCCGACAGGTTGACTGCCCAGGCGGCGCATATCGAGGCGAGCGCCAGCGTGGCGCCCACGGCAAGATCGACTCCGCCGGTGATGATGACGAATGTCATGCCCACCGCGATCACCCCATAGATCGATACGTCGGCAAGGATGTTGGCAATATTGCGAAGCGAGAGGAAATGCGGGTTCTGCGCAAGGAAGAACAGGCACATCAGGACAAGAAACAATGCCGTCCCGTACCGGTTGAGCCACTCCAATGTCGACGGCCGTCGCGCGTCCCCTTCGACGTCGGCTTGTCCCAAGGCTTTGGCATCCATCGTCTTTTCTTCCTTCGAATATGGTTCAGGCGGCCCGCGGGCTGGCTTCGCCCAAGGCCATGAGTTTCATCAGGGTCTGCTCGTCGGCACTGGTGCCCGCCAAAATCCCGGTGATCCGCCCTTCGCGGAACACCGCGATGCGATCGCTGATGGCCATGACTTCGGGCAGTTCGGACGAGATGACGACGACGGCAACCCCGCTGGCGGCCATGTCCGACAGAACCTTGTGAACCTCTGCCTTTGCGCCGACGTCGATGCCCCGGGTCGGCTCATCGACGATGAGGACGCGGGGACTGAGCGCCATGCAGCGCGCGAGCAGGACTTTTTGCTGGTTGCCGCCCGACAGCTTGCCGATCGGCGTCCCCTGGCTGGGCATGCGGATCGCGAGGGCCTTCCGATAGCGTTCCACCAGGTTCCTTTCCGCCCGTTCATCGACAAAATACTTCCAGCGACTGAGCGCAGGAAGGCTGGGCAAGACCATGTTCTGGCGGATCGACTGGTCGAGGAAACAACCCTGCTGCTTGCGGTCTTCGGGCACCAGCGCGATGCCGCGCCGCAGCGCCTCGGCGGGCGAGCGCAAGGGCCGCAGTTCGCCGCCGCCAAGCCAAAGCACGCCTTCGTCACAACTGTCGGCGCCGAAGATGATACGTGCGAGTTCCGTGCGTCCAGCACCGACGAGGCCCGCAAAACCAAGGATCTCGCCCGAATGCACCTCGAGACTCATCCGGTGCAGGCCAGTCGCGCGCGGGCTGCGGGCAGACCGCGCGCGACTGATGCCATCGACCCTCAGCACGACCTCGTCGCGCGCGCTCGATTCCGGCCGGCGCGTAAATTCAACGTCACGGCCGACCATCAGACGAACCATGTCCGCTACGGAGTAATCGGCCACCAAGCCTTCGGCAACGAAGCGACCGTCTCGAAGGACCGTAAAGCGGTCGCAGACCGCGGCGACTTCGGTCAACCGATGCGTCACGTAGATGATCGAGACGCCCCGTTGCCGCAGTTCCGCCACGAGTCGATGAAGCACCTGGACTTCACGTTCGGAGAGCGTTGCGGTCGGCTCGTCCATGATGATCAATCGCGCCTGAAAGGTCATTGCGCGGGCGATCTCGACCATCTGCTGGCCGGCTACCGTCAGGGTGCGGACCTTCGCGCGTGGATCCAGGGAGAGATCGAGATCCGCGAGGATCGCGCGTGCGTCGGCGAACAGGCGCGGCCAGTCGATCAGGCCGAAACGGCGCGGCTCGCGGCCGAGGTACATGTTTTCGGCCACAGTCATTTCGGGGAGGAGGTTGAACTCCTGATAGATCGTGACGATGCCGAGTTGCTGGCGGGCAAGCGGGGTATCGGAGGGATCGAGCGCGGTGCCGGCGAAGCGGATATCGCCTTCGTCGGCTCCCTGCGCGCCCGCGAGGATCTTGAGCAGCGTCGATTTGCCCGCGCCGTTCTCCCCCAGCAGCGCATGGACTTCCCCCACGCGGACATGAAGCCGCGCATCCGAAAGCGCGCGCACCCCCGGAAAGGACTTCGAGACGCCTTCAGCCGCGAGCAGAAGCTGGTCTTCCATCCTGATCCTCTTCCCTGCGGATCCGGATCTTGCCGGTACCCGCCTTATGATTCAGCGCCGCATCAGCCAGTCGTGCGCTGGGTCGTTATGGAAAATCCACTGACGGCGCGGCCCTGCCATGACGTTGAGATAATAGAGATCATATCCGTGCGGGGCCCCGACAGGGTGATAGCCGCGCGGTACGAGAACGACATCGCCGTCCTCCACGTGCACCGTTTCGTCTATTGAGCGATCATCGGTATAGACGCGCTGGAAAGCGAAACCCTGCGGCGGGCTAAGGCGGTGGTAGTAGGTTTCCTCGAGCAGGGTCATGGCATCGCCGGCATCTTCGTCGTGGCGATGCGGCGGATAGGACGACCAATGGCCGCCGGGCGTGATCACCTCGGTAATGAGCAGGCTTTCCGCTGATTCGGATTCGGGGAGGATGTTGCGAACGCGGCGCTGATTGGTGCCCTGCCCGCGAACCTCGACGCTCATCCGTTCCGAAGAAATGGCACGTGGCGCGCCGGTGCCGGTACCAGGGGCAGAACATACCGCGATTTCGCAATCGGCAAGGGCGGTGAGAGTCGCTGGCAGGCCTGCGGGAAGATAGACGGCGCCGGGCGCGAGATCGTCGAAGACGCTGGTGCGCCCGCCAAGCCCCGGAAAGTCCAGTCCCCCGGCAGATATATCCGCCCTGCCGACAAGAACCATGAGGCAAAGCTCGCGCCCCGGCTCGACGATTTCCACCTGCGTTCCGGCAGCGAGATGGCGAACTTCGAAACCGACGTAGCGCCACCCCGCGCTTTCCGGGGTAATCGCGATGACGCGACCTTCGCTGTCCGGCTCGGCAGGGCGAACGCGCAGGCTGGGCATCATGCAACTTCCCGGACGAGGCCGGCCGCGGCGGCTTCGCGCTTCAGCGTGGCAAGGCCCAACCGGCTGTATTCACGAGGGTCGGCGAGAGCCGGGTCCTGCTCCGCCTCGATCACGATCCAGCCCGAATAGTCGATCGCCTTCAGCGCGCGCATGATCGCGCCGAAATCAATCGAGCCGTCGCCGGGAGCAGTGAACATTCCCGCCACCACGCCGTCGAGGAAGCTGCGGCCTTCCGTCAGTACCAGCGCATGGACGTCACGGCGGATATCCTTGGCATGGACATGGCTGACACGGCCGGGGTGGGCAAGAATCAGATCGACCGGATCGATGCCGCCGAGGACGGCGTGGCCGGTATCGACGACGAAGCCGACGTTCTCGCCCGTGTGGGCGATGAACCGCGCGAGGTCCTCGGGCGTCTCGACACAGGTGCCAAGGTGATAATGGTAGGCAAAACGCAGGCCGCGGGCGCGAACATAATCGGCAAGTGCGGTCATCCTTGCGCCGAAACGCGCCCAGTCATCGACTCCGGGCTTGCGAGCGAGCGGGTGGGCGCGGTTGCCGTGGACGGCGTTGGAGCATTCGGCGGCGATGAACACCTCGCAGCCCATCGCTTCGATCAGCGAAAGATGATCGGCCATGCTTTCGATCTCTGCATCGGCATCGCGCACCAGAAGATGCGTGGAATACCAACCACCGACGAGATCGAGACCATAGCCGCCCAGAAGGCTGCGCAGTTCTTTGGGTCGACGGGGAAACTTTCCGCCAAGCTCGACCCCCGCGAAGCCGATATCGCGGCAATCGCCGAGCAAGATCTCCAGCGGCGTATCGCCGCCGAGCTCGGGCATATCGTCGTTGATCCAGGCGATCGGGCTGACGCCCCAGCGTATCGTCACGCGTCTTCTCCTCTGTCACGCCGCGCGATCTGGCGCTCGTAGTTCTTGCGGGCATCCCGGACCTTCTGCGAGTCCGAGATTTCCGGCACGGCAACGTCCCACCAGGCGCCCCCTGCCTCGGTGACGGCCGCCGGGTCCGTATCGATCACGAAGAGATTGACCCCCGCCGTCCGAGTGGACAGCGCCGCTTCCAGATCGGCTACCGATGCAACCTTTCGTGCCACTGCCCCCATGCTGGCAGCGTGCGCCGCGAAATCAACGGCCGGCATCACCGCATGGTGGGTGTCGCGCCAGAGGTTGTTGAACGGCTCACTGCCGCAGGCCTGCTGCAAACGATTGATGCAGCCAAAACCATGGTTGTCGAGCACAATGATCGTGAGGTCGAGGCCCATTGCCACGGCCGTGGCGATCTCGGAATTAGCCATGAGATAGGAACCGTCGCCGACCATGACGACCACATCGCCCTGCGGTTCTGCCAGCTTCGCGCCAATGCCGCCGGCAATTTCGTAGCCCATGCACGAAAAACCGTATTCGACATGATAGCCGCCCGGCCGGCGCGTGCGCCAGTTCTTGTGGAGTTCCCCCGGCAGGCCGCCCGCGGCGCATACGACCACCGCATTCTCGCCGACACCGCGCCAGACGGCCCCGATCACCTGGGCATCCGAGGGAAGTGCCGCGCCGGACGCCGGAGCAGCCATGGCCAGGTCGCAAGCCGCGTCCCATGCTCGCCGAAGTTCGGCGACGCGAATATCGGACGGCGATCCGCCGAGAGCGAACGGCGATCCGCCGAGAGCGATGAGCTCTTCCAGCACAGCGCGCGCATCGCCAACTACAGCCTCCGCGCCATGTTTCACGGCATCGAAGGCCTGGACGTTGACCTGGATCAGGCGCTGGCGGGTACCATCGATCAGATTGCGCGAACCGGTGGTAAAATCCTGCAGGCGTGTTCCAATGCCCAGGATCAGGTCGGCACCTTCGAGCGCGGCATTGGCTGCCGAAGTACCGGTAACCCCCACGCCCCCGAGCGCCAGCGGATGATCCCAGATCAGCGCGCCCTTGCCGGCTTGTGTTTCGGCCACGGGTATAGCCGCAGTCTCGGCAAAACGGACTAGCACGTCTTCGGCGCCCGAATAGAGCACGCCTCCCCCGGCGACGATCACAGGGCTGCGGGCTTCGCGCAGGGCTTCTGCGAGCCCTGCAAGCTCTGCCGCATCGGGGCGCGGCCGCCGAATGCGCCACACCTTGCGGGCGAAAAAGCGCTCCGGCCAATCCGCGGCCTCCGCCTGGACGTCCTGGCAGAACGAGATCGTCGCGGGCCCGCAAAGCGCGGGATCGGTAAGCGCCGCCATGGCGCGTGGCAGGGCGGCTAACAGCTGCTCGGGCCGGGCGATCCGATCATAATAGCGTGAGACAGGGCGGAAACAGTCGTTCGCGCTGACGGTTGCGTCCTCGAAATCCTCGATCTGCTGGAGAACGGGATCGGGGCGCCGGCTGGCGAAGACATCGCCGGGCACGAGGAGGACCGGCAGACGGTTGACGTGCGCCAAGGCTGCGGCGGTCACCATGTTGAGCGCGCCGGGACCAATCGAGGTGGTGCAGACCATCGCGCGGCGACGACGCGATTGCTTGGCGAAGGCGATCGCCGCATGAACCATGCTCTGCTCGTTGTGCGCGCGCCAGGTCGGCAGAGAATCCTTCGCTTCGTGCAGTGCCTCCCCCAGTGCGGCGACATTACCGTGGCCGAATATGCCCCAGACACCTGCGAAGAATGGCAAATCGCCCTCTTCGGTGGCGATGTGCTGCGCGGCAAGCCAGCGCACCAGCGCCTGCGCACTGGTGAGGCGAACTGTAGTCACGGGACAAGTTCCTGCGGCACGGCCGCCCGCCACCCGCGAACCAGCACGCCGAATCGCGCGACGAGCATAGCAAGAGCCTGCGCGTCGTCGATCCGGCCGGCCAGCCATTCGCGCGCGGCATCACCCCAGATCGTGCGACCCACGGCGAAGCCCTTCACCACGGGAAAAGCGCGCGCCACCGCGAAGGAACGCAGTAGCACTTCGTCCGGCGCGGCAAGGCCGAGGATAACCACACCGCGGCAGTCGGGATCGTTGCCGAGGATGACGTCCTGAATATTCCCCCAGGTCGCGGCATCCGAAACCGGTTCGAGCTTCCACCAATCGGGCCGGATCCCCAGATCGTAGAAGCGCTGCATCAGGCGCGAAACCGTATCGGGTCCGCTTTCCATCCCAGCCGGCACGATTGCTTCGAGCAGAAACTCATGGCGGGTCTTGCGGCAGGCGTCGAATATGCGCAGCACCTGACGTTCTTGCCGCTCGCGCAGCAGCAGCTCGTCGTCGGGGTGGGCGAGGACAAGGCACTTCACGACATGATTATATGGCCACTCCCGGATTTCGGTCGCGACATCCGCCGACGCTTCGAATTCGAGTGGGCGCGAACCGGGAAGCTCGATCGGCCGCCCGATCCAGTAGGGATAGTCGGCCGCCCGCTCCAGGCCGCACATACCAAAGCGCCCGTCGAGCAGGATGCCGAAGGCCGGGTCGCCTTTGGCCAGGTGATCGACCGCATCGAGCGCAAGCGCCTTGAAAGCAGGTATGCGCGCGGGATCGGCGCCTAGCTGCGTGCATAGGTCGAGCAGCTGCGAACGATGATCGATAGCGAGGACCATCAGCTCGGGCCAGTCAGGATACCGCGTCGACGTCCAATGGACATGTTCGAGCGCCACATCCTCGCGCAAACGGTACGGACGGCTTGCGCTTGCCAGGAACTCCCCGAGCTCCTGCCAGGTGGGCATGGCCGGCGCGCAGCCGTGACGCGAAACGACGATCGCCCCACAGGCATTGGCCCAGCTGCAGCAGGTCTCGAGCGGTTCGCCAGCCAGCCAGCCCCGGAGGAAACCCGCCATGAAACTGTCGCCGGCGCCCAGCACGTTGAAGACTTCGATCGGATAACCAGCACCGGCAATCCCTTGGTCGAGATCATCCGGTATCGCACTGGGAAAGCACACACAGCCCTGCGCGCCGCGCTTGAGCACGATCAACGCGGCGCTCCCCGAGCGAATGGTGCGCAGCGCCGCAAGCGTGTCGGTGGCGCCGCCCAGAATATGGATCTCTTCTTCGGTGCCCACAATCAGGTCGCACAGGCCGACAAACTCCTGCAGGCGCGCGGAGACCATCGCATCGGCAACAAAACGATCTTCACCGTTGTCGCGCGCAGCGAGGCCCCAGAGCACCGGACGGTAGTCGATATCGAACACGACTTTGGCCCCACCGGCCCGCGCCAGATCGCAGGCCTTGCGGCAAGCGGCGGCCGTGCTCGGCTTGGACAGGTGGGTCCCGTTGATAAGGACCGCCCTGGCGTCCGCGATCAGCGATTCATCGATGTCATCGACGGTGATCGCCATGTCCGCACAATTCTCGCGATAGAAAATCAGCGGAAAGTCCAGCTGATTGCGGATGCCGAGCACGGCGAGCGCGGTCAACCGCTCGGGATCAGAGGCGACGCCACGAACATCGACGCCTTCGCGCTGCAGCTGTTCGCTGATGAAGCGACCCAGGTGGTCGCTGCCGACTCGGGTGATCAATCCGGGACGCATTCCGAGCCGGGCAACGCCGATCGCCGTATTGGTGGGGCTGCCGCCGACATATTTGGCAAAGGACTGCATGTCCTCGAGCCGACCGCCAATCTGCTCACCATACAGATCGACGCTCGATCGTCCGATAGTGACGATATCGAGCGTCCTCGCTTCGGTCATACCCTTGCTCCCAAGCCCCTCATGGAACTCTTCTTTCATTTTGGCCCACTTTCAGAACTAATATTCCATTTGCATGGGCAGCGCAAAGTCCTTTCCGAAAAATCTCGCTCCTATCCTGTACAGGGAGCTATGATCAGGATTCTTTCTTTGAGAATTCAAATGCATAGGTGATGGCCAGAGACTGCGCCAAGCAGATCGAAGCAGCCAGGGTGCGAAAACCTCGTACCTCGGAATCCCGAATTTGCAGCAGGCAGACGGCATGTCGAGCAACCGGACCAACCAGCGAATCCGTGATCATCAGGATCTGCACGCCCGCAGCGGCAACCTTTTCGGCCAGATCGAGCATCTCGGGCGCATAGGGGCTGAAACTGATACCGATGACGAGATCGCCCGGCTTGATGCAGGCCGATGCAAGCTTGTCCATGCCGCCGACGCCATCGATGAGGAAGGCCCGCTTGCCACTGCGCTGCAGCGAATAGGACAAATAGGCCGCTACGGGAAAGCTGCGGCGAAAGCCGGCAACGTGCACCGCATCAGCGGCCTGAAGCAGAGCTACGGCCTGCTCGAAGCTGGCATGATCGACTGATTCGACCAAATGTTCGAGGGAGGCCGCGGAAGCTTCGGCGAACTCGGCGAGCAGATCGAGCGGCTGCGGCGGCATACCGTGATCGGCTGCTTCGAGAAAATTGCGGGCTCGCCGATGATAGGCGGTTTCCGGCCGCGTCGAGAGCAATTCGTCCTTTAGCAGGCGTTGCATCGAGGCCGCGCCGTCGAAGCCGAAAGTCTGCGCAAAGCGTACCATGGCAGATGGCGGTGCACCGGTTCGCTGGGCAATGACCGCCAGGGTCTCTACGCCTGCGCTATCCGGGTCATCGAGGATATAGCGGGCGATCTGCTGCAAGCGGGGACTGAGTTCGTCGAAACGTCCGAGGATGGCCTCACGCAGCTCCTTGGCACTGGCTATGGTTGTCGTCACCTCATGCCCCCACCGCTTGTCATTTTCGCGCAGCCATAGAGATTCGCATATTCCATTCTTCCATCATATAGAATATACGTTCCATGACAACATAATTCACACCAGCCAGACTATCGAGGATTCCTGAGCATGTTCAAGGTTGCACAGTTTGGAGCGGGGCGCATTGGCGCCATTCACGCCCGCAATGTCGCCGCTCACCCTGACCTCGCACTTGCCTGCATCGTCGATCCCGCCACCGACGCCGCCCGCGCGCTGGCTGCGGCGACAGGCGCCAAGGTGGCTACTGCCGAGGAAGTCTATTCCGATCCTTCCATCGACGCGGTGGTGATCGCGAGTTCGACGGACACCCATCTCGACCATTGCCTGGCTGCCGCGCGGTCCGGCAAGGCGGTCTGGTGCGAAAAGCCGCTCGATCTGGACCTCGATCGGCTGGAAAGCCACCTGGCCGACCTCGAGCCAGTCGCCGACCGCCTATTGCTCGGCTTCCAGCGTCGTTTCGATCCGACCTTCCGGACCCTGCACGCGCGCCTTCGCGCGGGCGAGATCGGCGCAATCGAAACGCTGCACATCACCAGTCACGACCCCGCGCCGCCGCCGGTGAGCTACATCAAGGTTTCGGGCGGGATATTCAAGGACATGACGATCCACGATTTCGACATGGCGCGCTGGCTGCTCGAGGAACCGGTCGCGTGCGTCTTCGCATCGGCCAGCAACCTCATCGATCCGGCGATCGGCGGGGCAGGGGACTTCGACATGGCGAAGGTGATCCTGCGCACGACAAGCGGGCGCATGGCGGTGATATCCAACACGCGCCGGTCGGGGTATGGCTATGATCAGCGTGTCGAAGCCTATGGGCCGCTCGGCCGACTCGCGGCAAACAACATGAGGGAAACCGAGGTCGAGGTCTGGACCGGCCAGGGTGCTGCCAGTGACCGATTCGAGAATTTCTTCCTCACCCGCTATGCCAAGGCGTATGCAGCGGAGGCCGACCATTTCGCCGAGGTCCTCGCCGGCCGGCAGGCGCCGGTAGCCAGCGTCGCGGACGGGCTGGGCGCGTTGCGGCTGGCCGTGGCCGCGCAACAGTCCGCGAGCACTGGCCTACCGGTGCAGCTAGCGAACCCGGCATGACCCCTCGTCACCGCAAATCCATCATCGCATCGACTGTCATCGCTATGGCCGGTCTTGCCTTCGCGCTGAGCGCCTGTGGAAAGCGCGAAGGCGAATTCCAGGTGGTCGCCTCGTTCCACAACATGTCCGAGCCGTTCTTTGTCGCCATGCGCCGCAACGCCGAGGACGAAGCGCGCAAGCTCAAGATCGACCTGCTGGTCGTCGATGGGCAATCGAACTCGGCCAAGCAGACCGCCGATGTGCGGGTGGTCACCGCGACCGGCACGCGCGGGCTGATCCTCGCGCCGACCGATGTCAACGCCCTGACCCCCGCGGTTGACGAGATAATCGATCTGGGCATTCCCATCGTCACGGTCGATCGGAGGGTTGACCGGAGCAAGAAACCCGTACCCCATTTCGGCGCGGACAATGTCTCGGGCGGGCGACTTATGGCGCAACACGCCATGGCCCTGTTTCCCGCCGGAGCGCGGATCGTCCTTCTCACCGGCAGCCCGGGTTCAAGCAGCGCGATCGATCGCACCAGGGGCCTTCACGCCGTTCTGGACAGGGCAGGCCTATCCTTCAAGATCGTGGCCGAACAGACGGCGAGCTGGCAGCGCGAGCAAGGGCTAACCGTCATGCAGAACATCCTGACATCGCTCGGTTCTCAGCGCCCGGATGTCATCATCGCCGAAGACGACGACATGGCGCTCGGCGCGATCGAAGCTCTGCGCAGCGCCGGGGTGAGCGGCGTCAAGGTGATAGGCTTCAACGCCACGCCGGCGGCATTGCAGATGATCCGAGAGGGGCGAATGGCGGCAACCGTCGAGCAATCCCCGAGCCGGCAGATTCGCGCGGCGCTGGACCAGTTGGTCGCCAACATCCGCACGCGTGCGCCGATCACAGGTGCAAACATAACGCCGATCCTGATTACCGCGAAGAACCTGGGCGAAGCCGAGCGGATCAACGAACTCAAATAGGACCGAGGCTATGGCCGGAATTGGCGCAAGTGCGAGGATGCTTCTGACCCTAACAGTGCTTGTGCTCGCCCCGGCGGGCCTGGCCCAGGGCAAGACGGCGGCGCCAGTGCGGGCGTTGGTGAGCACGGCGCCCGTGCGCGGCGGGCTCGCACTGGTGAGCGGCGGATCGGCCATCCCGATTCTGGTCGCGCCAGGAGAGACCCCGGCTGCCGCCCGTGCGGCTCACGATCTGGCGAGCGACATCGAGGCCGTGACCGGCAAGCGGCCCGAATTGCGCACTGCGGCGGGTCCGGGAACATCGAACGCCATCATCGTCGGCACCCTGGGTCAAAGCGCCTTCATCGACGCGATGACGAAGACAAACCGACTCTCGACGGTGGCGATCGGCGGGAAGTGGGAGAGTTTCCTCATTGCGACCGTCGAGCACCCGATACCCGGCGTGGCGCGCGCACTGGTGATTGCCGGAAGCGACCGGCGCGGTACGGCATTCGGTATCTACGAACTGTCGCGTGCGATCGGAGTCAACCCGTGGTCGTGGTGGGCGGATCTTGCCCCGCGCCACCGCGACTCACTTTTCGTCGCTGGCGGGCTACGGCATTTCGGGCCGCCGTCGGTCCGCTACCGCGGCATCTTCGTCAATGACGAGGATTGGGGGCTGTTCCCCTGGGCTAGCCAGACCTTCGATCCCGACCGCAAGGATATCGGCCCCAAGAGCTACGCCAAGATCTTCGAGCTGATGCTGCGGCTCAAAGCCAATACGCTCTGGCCGGCGATGCATGCAACGACGGCCGCGTTCAACTCCGATCCGGCAAATGCGAAACTGGCCGATGAATACGGGATCGTCATGGGCTCCTCGCATGCCGAGGCCATGCTGCGCAACAATGTGGGCGAATGGAAGGCCCCGGTCTCGACCTATGACTACGCCGCCAACCCGGAGGGCGTGCGCGCCTATTGGGAAGAGCGGGTCAAGCTGAACGCCGATTTCGAGAACGTCTGGACGATCGGCATGCGCGGACTGCACGACACCGGCATGGTCGGCACGCGCACCGTGGAGGAACGAGTACGCCTGCTCGGCAAGATCATCTCCGATCAGCGGGCGATGCTCGACAATCATGTGGCGGGTGGTTCCGACAAGGCGGCACAGATCTTCGTACCTTACAAGGAAGTCCTCGACATCTACCGCGCGGGCCTGAAGGTCCCCGACAACGCGACCATCGTCTGGCCGGACGACAATTTCGGCTACATCCGCCAGTTCCCAAGCAAATCGGAAGCCGCGCGCAGTGGGGGCACTGGCGTCTATTACCACCTGTCCTACCTGGGCTATCCGCTGTCCTACCTGTGGCTGTCGACTACGCCACCGGCGCTGGTGCGCGAGGAAATGGTCCGCGCCTACGATCAAGGGTCTCGCACTTTCTGGATGGTCAACGTCGGAGACATCAAACCGGCCGAGATCGGCATGACCCATTTCCTCGACCTTGCCTGGGACACCGATCGTTTTCGCGCCATGAGCCAGCAGACCTATCTGAGATCCTGGCTGGAAGAAGCCTTCGGTTCGACCGAGGCCGGAACCAAGGCGTCGGAGATGCTCGACGAATATTTTCATCTCAATTTCGAGCGGCGGCCCGAGCATCTCGAATGGCCCGCCCAGAGCGAGGGCCGCCACCTTTCGAGCTATAGTCCCGCCGAGGTGAATTATCGACTCAACCGCTGGCGCAGGCTATCCGCCGAGGCCATGGCCGTGGGCAAGACGGTACCGGCCGACCGGCGTGACGCCTGGTTCGAACTCGTCGAGTTTCCGATCCGTGGCGCGGCGGCGGCAAACATCCGCTTCTTCGCCGCGGAGCGCTTTGACGAGTTGATCGAGATCGACCCGGCGCGAGCGCGCTCCGCTGGAGGTGCGATAGCCTGGGCCGAGGCCGAAATCGCCAGCATCACCGATCGCTACAATAATAGAATCGCGAACGGGAAATGGCGTTACTTGATGCCGGCGGAGCCCGCCGACAGCCAGTGGCGGATCTACCGGCCGAGGCCGATCGTCACACCGCCCGTCCCCTTGCGCACGAATCCCGATGCCTTCTTCGCCGAAGTCGATCGCAGCACGGCTGCGCCGGCGACCGGCGTCGTCGAGGCGGAGGACCGGATCGCGGCGGGCTGGCGGCTGGTAGAGGGACTGGGCCGCGGACGCGGTGTGCTGGTGGCCGACCGCAAGGGCGCGCCGTGGACCGGCGCCATTACCCTCGCCCCCGGGCAGGACGGCGTGGCACTGGCCTTGCTACCGTTGTTTCCCGATGGCGACGACCGGGAGCTTGGCCTCGAGGTGACCATCGACGGCGGGCCGCCGCACGTCATCAAGGTGTCGCGCGAAGTGGGCAGCGCCGCCTGGGTCCAGGGGGTACTCGACAACATGCTGCGCGTACCGCTTGGTTCGGGCCTGGCTCCTGGCCAGCACATGATCAGCATTGCCGCACGCACCGGCGGAGTGGCGCTGGACCGGCTGATGCCGGTTGCCGCCGCCTCGGCCTCAACCGGTCACTAAGGGCTGCCCAGGGCGGCGCGTGCAACGGCCAGCGCGCCCAGCAGGCCGGAATCGCTGCCAGGTGCCGGACGCACGATGATCTCCGCCGGCTTCGACAAGTCCGAAAGCGTCACGGGCGAACCACCGTCTGCGGACGATCGACGAGCGCCTGCCCCTTGCCCCAGGCGCAAGGCTTGGGAGACAGAGTGAGCTGCAACTCGCCGCCGGCCATGATCTCGCTCTGGCTGATCCAGGCATGGTCCAGCGGCTGGCCGTTCAGGCTCGCCTTGCAGATGTAGGCGGCCTTGGGCCCAAAACCCTTCGCGACGATGGCGAAGCGCTGGCCGTTCTCCAGGGTGAGCGTGGCGCGCGGCTGGTGCGGTGCGTGGAGGTAATAGAGATCCGAGCCGAGCTTGGGGAAGATGCCGATCCGGTTGAAAACGTAATGCGAGCCCATCGCACCGTTATCTTCATCGCCCGGATAGGCCTTTGGCGTGAAGCGACCAAAGATCCGGTTCGCCCAATAGCTCGACAGGTCGGGCCGACCCACTTCGGTGAACAGCCAGGGCGTCGCGAACGATGGCTCGTTGGTGGTGTCGATCAGTCCGGCTTCGAGCGCGTGCTGCAACCGCTCGATGAACTTCTCACGGCCGCCCATCAGGCGGATCATTCCCGGAATGTCGTGGAGGGCGCCGTAGGAGTAGATCCAGGCCGTGCCTTCATAGAAGCCCATGTTGTTGTAGGTCTTGCCGTCCCAGCCCAGCTTGGGATCGATCGGCTGGAATGTCCCGTCGGGATTGCGCGGAATGATGAATCCAGACCAGCCGTCGCTTGTGGCCACGGGGTTCCAGACCTTCTGCCAACCCTGCGATCGCTGCATGAGGCTTGCTGCCAGCGCGTCCTTGCCGACCTTGCGGGCCAGTTGGGCGGCGTAGAAATCGTTGAGCGCATAGGCCAGCGTCGAAGAACCGGACCGGGCTCGCTGGTTGTCGGGCTCGGGGCTCTGGTCGCCGGCTGCGAACCAGCCTTCGACCAGATAGCGCGGGCTTCGGCGCGTGCGCGCGTTGAACAGGCTGACCTCGGCCGCCCTGGTCCAGTCCACGCCCGGAACGCCACGAAGCAGCCCTTCGCCGATTACGTTATCTACCTCGTCTCCGCCTTGGCCGACATGATAGTTGCGCCCGGCGATAAAGGCGGTGTCCGCGGCGCCGAAGCGTTCGAACGTGCGCACGAAGGAGGCGATGGTGCCGGCATAGTCGCTCGGGCGGATGAGGCTCATCAGCGGGAAGGCGGTCCGGTAGGTATCCCAGAGCGTATAGTGATCGTCCCAGAAGGGCGTCGACCGGTCGGCATCCGGGCGGTCGGCCGTGCGATTCCGCGGAAAGGTCGTCGCGTGATAAAGCGCTGTCGCAAAACGCCGTTTGTCCGCTTCGGGAACGCTTTCGATAGTGACGCGCCCGAGGGCCTTGTCCCAGGCCGCCGCGGCCGCGCCTCGTACCGCCTCGTAATCCCATCCGGGAATCTCGTTGACGAGATGCTGGCGCGCCTTTTCAGCGCTGGTGAAGGAGACGGCGATCTTCAGCCGGACAGGCTGACCGCCGGTATCTCCGAATTCGAGCCAGGCTGTGAGTTTCCGGTCGGCGGCAACGGAATCCGAAGCCGAACCGGGCTTGGCAACGCCATCGACGGCAGTACCCCACGCTTGCGGTTTGCGATCGATCTGCGCCGCGAACCAGATATCTACCAGCGCGGGCGACCAGTAGCCCTTAGCGCGAACGCGACCGGTTATCGTCCCCGCGGCCGGATCGATGGAAACGTCGGCCATGTCGCTTGCGACCTTGCCCCCTACCTTGCGGGTCACGTCGAAGACCAGGCTGGCGGACTGACCGGCGGGATAGGACAGGCGATAGATCGCCGCATCATGCGCCGCGGCGATCTCCACACGCGTGGCGTAACGTTGGAGGGTGACGGCGTAGCTGTCGGCCGCCGGACGCTCGTCAGCCTTGGGGGAAGCGTGGCCGTCTTCGTCGAGCGCGACGGGTCCGGTCTGTGGCGAGATCAGAAATGTACCATAGGTCGTCACCCCGCCCGAACCTTGGGAATGGAGCTGGCCAAAGCCGGTGATCGGCTGGGAAGGATCGTAACCGGCATTGCTGGGTGCCAGCGTCTCGGGGCTCGGATAGATCGAACCGCCAGGAAGCGTCGGACCGATGATCGTATCGCCTTCATTGGCATTGCCGATGCCGACGGTGGGATCGACAAGCGTGTTGAGCGGTGCTTCCCGCGCGGTTCCGCCCCATGCCGACGGTGCGACGCCAACGGAAAGCAGCAGCACCTTCACCAGCAGGGATTTGCCCATTCGACTACTCCGTTACCTGCGGCCATGCCCCTGGGGCATCGGCCATATCGAGTTCCAGGATGCCGCCAGCGGCGATCTGCGCATGCGTCAGAGTGGCCGAGGCAAGCGGGCGTCCGTTGAACTTTGCGCCAACCACATAGATGTTGCGCACCGAGGCGCGCGGCGCCTCGATGGTGAGGCTGCGGTCACTTTCGAGCAGGATGCGACTGCGGATGAAGGTCGGCGAGCCGATATAATAGCGGGTCGTCCCGGCCACCGGGTAGATTCCCATGCTGCTCCAGACGTACCACGACGACATCGCACCGGCATCGTCGTTTCCCGGCAAGCCATCACGCGTAGGGCGATATTTGGTCGCGAGGATCCGGTGCACTTCCTCGGCCGCGCGATCGTGGCGCCCGGCATCGATGTAGAGGTAGGGCGCCAGGATATCGGGCTCGTTACCCTGTTCATAGTGTCCACTCTTGAACAGGCGATCGAGCCAGTCGACGAAGGCCTTGCGACCGCCGACCGCAGCGATCAGCCCGGCGGGATCCTGCGGGACGTAGGTCGAATATTGGAAACTGCTGCCTTCGTAAAAGGGCGCTTCCCACCATGGAGTCGAACGATCAGGGTAGAGATAGCCGCAATCGAAATTCTCGAGCCAGCGCCCGTCGGCATAGCGCGGACGAATGCAGCCGAGGTCCTTGTCCCACAGGTTCTTCCAATTGCCCGATCGCTCGAGATAGCGAACTGCGTCCTCCTTGCGTCCAAGCTTGGCTGCGGCGCCGGCAATCGCGAAATCGTCGAACGCATATTCGAGCGTGCGAGACGCCGAACGTGACTGGCTAAGCGTGACATAGCCTTTCGCCAGATAGTCCCCAAGCACACGCCCCTGGTGAAAGGGCGCATCGCTTTCCACCTCGCCGTCCTTGGCCAGGGCTTCCCAGGCGAGGCCGGTGTCGAAACCGCCGAGATCCTTCACGATGGCATCGGCGATCACCACGTCACCGTTGGAGCCACCCTGGGTCATCCCGTTGGCCCCGGCGATGCGGCCATCGGGAAGCCAGCCAGTCGCCTTGTAGGTGTCAAGCAGCGAACGGACCATGTCGCGCTGACGCTGCGGCTGGATCAGGGTCAGCAGCGGATGCAGCGTGCGGAACGTATCCCAGATGGTGTAGAAATCCTCGTAGTGCGGCTCGCTGGAAGCCCACCACGCATTTTCGCCAGTGAGGTCGTGCGGCATGGTGTGGCTGCGGTATAGTGCGGAATAGAATTGGCGCCGCTGGTCCGGCGTGCCGCCACTCACCTCGATCCGGCCTAGCGCGCGACGCCAGAGCGCTTCACTTTCGGCGCGGACCCGCGCAAAGTCCCAGCTGGGTATCTCCTTTTCGAGATTGGCCCGCGCCTGCTCGATGCCGAGAAACGAGACGGCAAGCTTCATTTGCACGGGCTGGCCATCCGCCGTGTCGAACCGCGCCCACAGGCCAGTGCGACGGGCATAGTCCTGCCCCATGTCGTACTCGGTCATCAGGCCAAGCCGGTCCTTTTCGGACTTGGTCTGCTTCTCTCCGTCGAGCACGGCTTGTCCGTGTCCCAGGACAGTTTCGCCCTGGCGCGCCTGCCAGGTGCCAAACCCGATCGCCGGGCGATCGAACCGCGCATAGAAATAGAGCGTGTAAGGCGCCGGATTCCATCCGCCTTCAAAGCTCGCCCAGCCTTGGAAGGTCTGCTTGTCGACGGCTTCGACATGGACCGCGGTTGCGCGCTGGCCGTCGCCCGCGAGCGGAATTGCCGAACCTGCATCGAGGATAACGTTTCCCTGCCCGGCGCCGTGCGGGAAGCGCATCCGCATGAGGCCCGCCAGCCCCGTAGCCGTCAGTTCCACACCGATCGATGTTGCGGGTTCCCTGCCGATGGTCACGCGATAATAGCCCGGGGAAGCGGCCTCGTCGCGGCGCGGGTAATACAGGTTCTGGACGCCGACCTCGCCGATCGTCGGCGTGACGCGGAAATTTCCGTATTTGCTGCGCCCACCGGTTCCACTGACATGGGTGAAACTGAAACCCATGATGGCGCTCGCCGAATCGTAGCCGCTGGTGGGCGCATTGGCGGTATCCGGACTGAGCGACACGAACCCGAAGGGAATTCCCGCGCCGGGAACCGTATTGCCGCCACCATCCGCGCCGACGAAAGGGTCAGCCAGCTCAAGCTGGTCCTGCGCCCGAGCCGGAACCATGCACGCGAGCAGCACCATGGCAGCAATAGCTGGCTGGCGGATCATGAATGCCTGGCTTCGATCAACAATCAGCATCGAAGTTGAAATAGATAGGGTTCGACAACGCAACCATCGTGCCGGTGATGCCCACCGCCATCGGCACTTGCGGATAGGCCGTTTGCGGGCCCTGCACCTCGACCCGGTAGTAGCTGCGCGTCCCGGCTGCCGGGCTGTCCACAAAGGTTTCTTCGGGCCGGTCGGCATCTATGGCGATCTGCGTCAGGGGCTGTCCGTTCTTGACGACCTGCACCTGATACTGCGCCCAGGCAATGCCGCCTCCGACAAGCCTTACATGGAAGGTGACGGGTTTGCCCGAAGCCGTGACCTTGTCACCCATCATGGCTTCGTGCCGCCCTTCGCCGTCGATGGCGGCAGTCAGTTCGACCCGGGGAGCATAGGGGCTGGCGCTGATCGACGAATGCCCCGTGGTCAGCGCTTCAATCACGCCCTGGCGGTCGCGACTGTGGGCGAACACCCATGTGGTCGGCGTGCCGATATAATTGGTCAGCCGCTCGACGCTCGACGGCGAACGGGCGGCGGGAGTGTCCGGCCAGCCGTGATGGGCATCGCTGCCGCCTCGCGCCGGCAGGCAGCGGCCCGACTTCAGCATGTCGTCCCAGACCCCGAGCGCGGGTACGTTCTTCGCCCAATTCGAACTGTTCCACACCTCGATCGAATCGACGAGATCATAGGTGAAGCCGAAATGGTCCTTGTTGGTCGGATGGTTTGCCGAAAGGTGGACGCTCAAGCCACGCTTGACCGCCATGATCTGTGCATCGCGCGCATCGCGGATCCGGAACAGAGCCGACTGGTCGTAGGGATGCGCGGAAAAGACGTTGCCGTGGCCGCGATCGGTCGTCCATTCCGCGGCGTAGAGCAGGACGATCTTGTCGGAGCGCCATTCCGGATCGGCCCAGGTGTGATTCGCGATATCCCCGTCTACGTGGTTGTCGTGATCGGTGATCGCGAGAAAATCGAGTCCGATGTCCTCGGCATAGCGGACGATCTTGCCGACCGGGTGATTGCTCGTATCGCGGCTGTGGCGCGAGTGAACGTGCAGATCGCCCTTGAGCCACACTCCGTCGGGCACCGATGCGTCGGCGCGGAGGACCATGGCCTCAAAGACCAACAGACCGACAGCCAAGCCCCGCACGACCCGAAGAGCTTTGTTCATCGGCAATTCCAATTGCAATCGAGTGCGTAGCGAGCAACCTGCCCGCTACGCACCCCAGTTTCAGAAGTTGACCCGTGCCGTCGCCGTAATGGTGCGCCCATCATAGTCGAAGCGGCGGGGCAGATTTGTCTGGTTCTCGTATTCGTAGCGGACAGCGTCGGTCAGATTATATGCATCCAGCGACAGCGAGAAATTGCTGTTGATGTTGTACGAGGCTGACATGTCCAGCTGACCGCGTGGCTTGACCTGCCGCGCCGCGCCCGTGAAGGTGCCGGCAGAGGCCAGGTCGTACTTGCTGCGGAAGTTGTAAACCGCTCGGATACCGAACTTCTTCGTCTCATAATAGCCGATGAGGTTCAAATTGTGCTTGGACACGCCCGGCAGGGTCGCACTAGCCCCGGTGTTCGTCTTCCCGCTGATCGTCGTATAGGCGTAGTTGAAGCCGCCGCCAAAGTTCCGCAGCAAGCCCGGCAGAAAGTCGAGCGTCTGCTGCACGTTCACCTCGATGCCCTTGACGGTGATCGGGCTGCTCTGGTTCACGAAGCCCGTTGCGGAGACCAGATAGGGAGTGGTCACACCGCCCGAGACGAAGGTAAGGCTGCTCTGGCACTGATCGCCGACAACCGTCAAAGTTCCCAGGCCAAGTCCCGATGCGTCGGACGGGCACAGCACCTTCGGATCCGAAACGGTGGTGATAAGGCCCTTGATCCGCTTCTGGAACGCCGCGACCGAGATGATTCCGCCCGGGCGGTTATACCATTCGAGCGACAGGTCGAATGAGGTCGCGTCGTAGGGCCTCAGATTCTTGTTGCCGAGCGTGACCGAATAGACGCCGTTGGTGGGCCCGGCCACCACGGTGACTGGCGAGAACTGACGCGGCTGCGGACGCACGTAGGTCTTGTAGGCGGCGGCGCGGAAGGTAAGCTGGCTCGTGATGTCCGCGATGGCGATGAACGACGGCAGCCACTTGTGGTAGCTATTGTGATAAGTGTTGGTGGCGAAATCACTCGGCGCACCGAAGCCGGAGCTGACCTTGATACGATCGAGCGCCGTGATCGTGTTGTCGGTTCCTTCGTAGCGCACGCCGCCGTTGCCGCGGATGGTGATGCCGCCAAGAGCGAACTCATATTTGATCTGGCCATAGGCGATCTTGAGGTTGTTCTGGTTGCTGAAGTTGTTCAGCTGGTAGTTGTTGTCGGCGTAATTGATGTTGGCTCCGGTCGGCGACACCGTGGCGCCGGGATAGGTTGTAATCGGCGTCAATGCCTTGAGGATGGCATCGAGATCCATCGAAGTCCAGTTGGTCGTCGGGCTGCCGCCTTTGCCGTTGAAGAAGTCCGCCGCACCCGGGCTGGTGATCAGCATCGAGCCGGTGATATTCGAGATCGGAATACCGTAGGCCATGATACGATAGCCGTTCGACGTGAACTTGTTGTGCTCGTAGCGAATGCCGACCTGGACGGCGCTGATGACGCTGTCGAACTTGCGCTCAACATCAACCTGCAATGCAGCCAGGTCGTTGCGGCCGTAAGATTGCGTTCCCTGATAGTTGAAGCGATTGGTGCTATTCGCGAGCGTGGTACCATCAAGCCAGGCCTGCGGGAGCGTAACTCCACCCCAATTCTTAATACCATTGAAGCTTACCGCCGGGGCAGGACTCAACGCAAACGCGAAGTCGTTCAGTACCCCCGCACCGCTATGCAGTGTGCCGCTGACGCCGTTACCTGCGGCCAGGGGCAGCGTTTCATTGTCGAGCCCGATTTCGATCGAGCTGTTCGACGCCCCCGATAGCGTGCCGATTGCGTTGACGCTCCACTTGTCCTCCTTCCATTCGAAGTTGGCGTTGCCCCCCCATGCCTTCTGATGCTGGGCAAGGCTGCGTGAGGAGGAAACGACATCGGCATTGGTGAAGTTATAATCGTTGAGGACGTAACGCCCGTCCGCCAGCGCCACCGGTGCCGACAGCGCGGTGATGCCGCTGGAAGCGGCCTGGCCGACGATCAGCAGATACTGGTTCGTCTTGGGCAGCTTGCGGTCAGAGTAGAAACCGGTGATGCCGATCTTCGCTTCATCCGACAGGCGGTATTCCGCGCCGGCCGCTCCGCTCCACAGATTACCTTCGTTGTAACGGCTATATTGGCGCAGCTGCGAGTTGTAGATAACGCCGTTGGTCGTGGTACTGCCGGTGCAGGACGGGCAAGCGGCGGAGGTCGCATAATAGGCTCCGAGCTTCGACGCATTGGCCTGCGCCTGCGCCGGCGTCACGGCAAGATAGGAGTTGAACAGAATCGAATCGCGACGGAAGTTTTCGTGCTTGTAGGCCAGGACGCCGAACACCGCGAAGTCGTCGGAGAAGTGATGGTTGAAGCTGCCGGTGAACGCCGGAGACTTCTTCTTGCCGAGGTCGTTATATTCCAGGGAGGCCTTCAGAGAGGCGCCATCCTTGCGGCCGAGCGCGGGCGCGATCTGAAGATCGACGTTGCCGCTCAACCCGCCCGACTGTGCGTCGGCTAGCGGGCTCTTGTTGATCATGATGCCGCTGAAAATGTCCGAATTGAAGGCGCCAAGCGGCGGGGCGTCACCGAGGATCGGCTCCGCGAAAGCTACGCCGTTCACCGTCAGACGCGCATATTCGCCCGGCAGACCACGAAGGTTGACGGTTGCGTTGCGGCCTTCCGCCTCGCGGTTGATCTGGACGCCCGGCACGCGCTGGAGCGCTTCGCCCACGTTCAGATCCGGGAAGCGGCCAAGGCCGTCCGAGGAAATGCCGTCGGTGATCGCGACGTTGTTGCGCTTGCTTGCGATGGCGCTGGCGTAGCTCTGACGGAAGCCGGTGACGACGATGTCAGTCTTGTCGCTGGGGGCTGCGGCCGCCTCATCGGAACTGGCCGGCGTCGTAGCGGCCGATTGGTCCGCCGCGGTGGATTGGGCGAACGCCGGCACACCGGCAAACATGGTCGCGCCTAGCAGGGCCGTGCGCAGAGCGGGTTGGCATACGGTCTTCAGGCTCATTTATGATTCCCTTCCCTTTTCACATTTTTTTGGTCGAGAGTGATCGATGTGTCAGACCATTGAGCCGCAGGGCCTGGTTGCCCTGGCGGAGGAGTGGCTCGGGCTGCGACATCATGGTCATTTTTTCGGCGACCGGTGCGCGCCGCAGAGACCGATCGCCGGCTAGCCGGACGCGATGGTCGAACCGAATCCCCCCAATCATTCCTCTCGTCCCAGGTTGCTTCACTGGATCGTTTTTCGATCTTGTAACGTATATTTCAGATTCTTGTTTTATGCAAAAGATATTTCACATTGGTTCGGTTAAAACGCCATCCAGTGGAAATCCGCCGTTTTTTCCATCAGGGCTCGCTGGTCGCGGAGGCAGGTTTCGCCACCTCCGCATGGGTGCCCGGGCCGACGAAAGGTTCGAGCCGGAAGCGATAGTGAGTCGGGGTCACCGGGACACGATATTTGGGCAAGGGCCGCCCATAGCTGTTCCACTGGGTATCGCCGCCCACGCCGGACTGAATCGCGTCGATCAAGAGCGTCACGTCGCCGTGCGGCTCGATGTCGCTGCTCCGGCGCGTTCCTGGCGCGCGACGCGACAGGTCTTCGTAGGGGAAAGCGAGCACGTTCATCGATAGCGGCTTGTCGCCGGTCACGCGCAGGCCGGCGGCGCCCGCGCCCGACAGCTCCATCCAGCGCACGTCGGACTTGTTGCCGGTCTCCTGCGGGCGGAGGTAGTCGTGGTTCTGCTCGGCGATCGCGCCCCGCCACAAACCGATGGCCGCGCTGTTCTTGCGATCCGCATAGCTTTCGTGGGGTCCCCGCCCGTACCAGCCGACCGTCTTGAACCGGGACGGCATGGTGAAGGCCAGGCCGATGCGCAGTGGATCCGGAAGCGCGGTGGTTTCGGGCCAGAACCGTCCATCCACCAGCACCGATCCGTCGGCTGCCATCACATAGCGTACGGAAAAGCCGGCGCCGCCTCCGGCCAACGCGAAATTCACGGTTACCGCGGCACCGT
>Ga0307508_10001143_pt1 | contig 30541 bp, 30 predicted proteins | sample 9_EM_MG_FD_203089 | JGI IMG/M metagenome (GOLD analysis project Ga0307508, IMG submission 203089) | Populus trichocarpa ectomycorrhiza microbial communities from riparian zone in the Pacific Northwest, United States - 9_EM | ecosystem: Host-associated > Plants > Roots > Unclassified | place...
TCTTTATTCTGATGCACGGTCAAGAAAAAAGTCTTCAAGCAATCGCTAGCTCAGTCACGTGTCCAATCCCCGCATCGAATCTTCTAGTTTCCAAACGACCCCACTTCCGCAGTTAGCTCAAACTTCACCTATCGCAGAAACAATTTCCCTCATCAAGAAAATTGTCATTGAGGAAATGGAGTACGAACCTTGGAAAGTTTCATTGATCGAGATATGTCTTGTGGCAGTCATGAATAATAACTGTTTCCAATACAGAGATGAGTTCTATAGCCAGATAAATGGCATCGCAATGGGTACAAGTGTTGCACCTGTATTCGCAAACATTTATGCTGCGCAGTTCGAGCAAGACCTTGATGAATGGCGGGAAAAAGGGCTTCTTTCCTATGTATGCTATATCGACAACATCAAGTTCATCTTCGAAGGATCTCAGAAACAGTTGTCGAGCTTTTTGTCGACTCAACATTTTGGGAAATTGAAAGTTTCCTGGGATATTCGTTCGGCCTGGGAAGAAACACCCTTTTTGGACTGTTCCTTCTTCTTCACTTTGAAGCCAGGCATTACGGAACTCCAATCAAAGCTGTTCCGTAAGAAAATAAACAAACATCAATATATTCCATGGTTCTCAGCACACCTAGAATCTGTAAAAAGATCCTTTGTGAAAGCTGAATTGACCCGGTACATGATAGTATCATCACAAAAATCCTTCTTTGAGGAGAGTATGGAGATGTTCTTCATGAACCTGCGCCGGCGTGGATACCTGGCAGACAAGCTTGTCGAATATGGAACGTAAGTGGACTACAAGTCTCGCTCTTCGATCCTCCGTGAAAGCGGAAAGAAGCGACTGGAAAAGCAGACACTGTTACTCCTCCCATCTTCCTATAACCAGGTGTGGAATATGTTGAACCTCAAAGACGTATGCGATATAATGCTCAAGATATGGGTACACGACAAGGTAGAAATACCTGATTCGTTAAAAGGCCCAATTATCAAGAGTCTTCGCCACTCGGAAAACCTTTACGATAAGGTAACCCAGTGGAAAGTTGAAACGCTTCAGGCCATGAATCATGAGAACCATGGCGGCTCTAAGAAGTGTTTTTTTGAGGATGCGTTTTGCCTTGTGGGATGTTGGGTGAGGATTGAAGCCCTTCGACCCCGGCACAGTCAGTGTTTCCGAAGTCGGAAGTCACGAGACTGAGCTCCTACAACCAGCGATGAGCCATCACTGATAAGGCAATCCTTTTTCTGAAGAATCCGAGCTCAGTCTCGTGAGTTCCGACTTCGGAAACACTGAAGTCGTTGTGTATGCAAATGTATACACAAGTCAGAATTAGGCGCGCAGCATTTTTACATGTGCCATATACATGCAATTATAGAATTTTCAATTAGCACGCCCTGGGTGAAGCATTTACTCCTCGAGACCTACACATCCTCACGAACAGGTGTGTAGGGCTTCTCAGTAAATGAACTCACATTGCTACTCACAAGACTAGCAAAGTCAGCCCTAGGGTATGCTATTTGGAAATAATATAAAAAAGCTGCTGTCTGCACCAAGTACTGAAGAGCCACACAACGGCGAAAAACAATCTGAACCCACATCTTCAATCGTTTATACTGCAGTTACAGCGCTCTTCACCAAAATCCTCACACATCTTGCCTTCTCAACTTTTCCCCTGATGTCTCTACTGGAACAGTATGCTATGGGTACCAGAGAACCTCATTCAACGGGGACATATGGGGCAAGACAAAACCATTGAACTAATTCTACGAAACTTCTGGTGGCCAAAGATAGACGAACAGATTATTGATCTCGTTCGATGCTGCACTGTATGTTAGAAAGCAAAAGCTGCTCATCATCAACCCTATGGATTACTCAATCCCCTGGAACTTCCTTACACACCATGGCAATCTATTGCTATGGACTTCGTTACCAACCTATCTGAGTCTGAAGAATGAGACCACTTGTGGGTAATCATCGATTGATACACCAAAATGGCTCATTTCATACCACTCCCACAAGATGGGAAAACTGCCAGTGGACTTGCTATGATTTTTGCACATGTAAGCTGGTATTTACATGGACTACCATCCGATATTGTATCAGATCGTGACTTACGGTTTACATTACAAACATGGCAAGAGATTCTTCAACTTCTTGGTATTTGGTCAAGAATGCCTACTGCATTTCACCCACAAACTGATGGTCAAATGGAGCAACCACATCAAACAATCGAGACATATCTACGTTCCTTTGTCAATCATGAGCAAGATGATTGGGTTAGCTTATTGCCAATCGCAGAGTTTGCATACATCAACTCAGTGACAACACCTACCAGTATTTTACCCTTTTATGCAAACTATGGTTTCCATCCCATGGCTGTCAATCCAACTCCAGTTCATACGCTTAACCTGGCTAGCAAAGTCTACGCTCAGATAAAGGTATTGACGGATGGCAAAAGAAGAACCACTCTCAGTCACGAACGAGTTCTCATTGCTGAAACCAACAAAGCAATTGAATGCTGTGCAGAGAGTGCTGAGAGCTGGAGGCTACAGCAAGAAAAGTCCTTAAAGGGAGTGCTGTGCAGTGAGAAAACGGGACATCAGCAGCAAACCGGACCTCGAACTGAATAAAAATATCGAACCGAACCCCTTAAGATTATTCTGCTGTGAATTATCTAGAGACAATTACAACTGTCCTCGAGCATTCGATTGTAAAATCTGACTTTATAGATATTTCCATGACTCCGACGTTGCCGAACGTCCCAGTCTCACATCCACCCACAAACTCATCGTTTGCTATGAGGGAAAGCTATAAAAAATGATACGATCATGCCATAGGGATGATGTGCTCTTCAGTTGAACTCAGCATTCAAGCAATCATCAACCACACTGACACCAGCGGATGCCTTTGTACACTCTTTGTATATTGCATGGCTGGGGGGAGGTCTGCTGCACCGAAGGCATGCTGGACCCAAGGCAAGTACGACTATGCATCAGCAAAAAATTTGAGAATTCCTAGGGAGCTCCTGTAGCTTCTGTAGCTCCTGTAAGTATCACTAACTCCTGTAAGAGGAGAAGTTATATTTTGCTCCCATAAGGATTTTTTAAAAAAAAAGTGCTTTATTTTTAGCTGAAACCTCGAGAAATATTAGTTCAAATTTATGTCTCACCTGTAAAAAAAGCAATATACTTCAACTTTCCATTTTTTTGCTGATGTGATGACAAGGGTGAGTTGTACTGGAGAGAGGACGGCAAGGGAGTAAGTTGGATGAGGGTACGTACTCTGTGGTGATTTTACGTCACTACTTTTTTCGCGCGAATATTTCTTTCGATTTACAATGAGGATTGAAGATTTCCTGGGAAAAATATGAGGCATCATTACGTCTTCATGAGATATCCCTGAGCAGTTGTTTTGTTTGATTGATCTTGCACCATTTCAACCTTCACCCGGGGACACTTTTGCCGCGTTGTCAAATGACACCCAAGGCCAGTATCCGACATTTTGCACTACAGCAGATGTACACCCCGCATGCCTAGCATCCGAAACCGGGGGTTGTATCGAGCTGATGGCACCCTCCCTAGCACCACATTGCTTCCGCACCACTTTGCTTCCGCACCACTGGTTCGCACGCGCCTTCAGTATCCCACAACTACCCAGGGTGCGGTCTCCAGAGAAATTACCATGTCAACCAGATCGTCGGCACTTATAAGCTCGATGATTGGGGCCTTGACATCGATGGATATTGAAGAGGGCGAGGTAGTAGGGATGACTCCATATAATCGAGCAATACTATGAGACTGACCAGTGTTGCAATAGGAACCCTAGAGCCGTGCAACCCCGTCTGGAGGTTGTGGGGCCCACGAATGGTTGATCTATCTTTTTGTGTTTGTTACTCGCAACTGGAGCCCTGTGGAGACCATGGCAATCCAGGCTGAAGCCTGGATTGAGATAGAGATGAGAAGATCTTTGCTCGGAAGGGGGGGAGGAGCCATTAAATTAAGCGATGAAATGCTCTTCAGCCGTTCTATGGTGTGGTGGCACTGGCGACTTAAAACCCTTCCCAGGGGTTCCAACGTTGAGAGCTGGGGACCCAAAACTCTACCAAGCCTATGAATATTCAAGTCTTGCTCATGACTGGTCACTGGTGTAAACTGTCGTGGACAAATACAAGGTCCTCTACATTTTATGGACTGTCTACATCGGGTGAGGTTTCTATTCTATAATGAGATGAGTGCAAGGACACTCCAGGTCTGGGAGGTTCAGAGGCAGATCCTACGCCAGAGTGTTATATGATTAACGTTGTGTGGTGACAATCGCATGTTCGAAAGGGTGTGGGTAGGGTGAGAGATCCCGAGATGCACGCGCCATGCATCCCTAACCTCGCATTTGGATTGCCCACACGGACTTGTCAGTCAGCTTGTAGTGCTGCCGAAACCGAGTGATGGTTCCCGCCGCGATCTGGTACCGTATTGCCGTCGCCGGTGCTGCATAAACGGGAATTGCTTCGTCGTTACGTCTCAGCGGCTATGTATGGCACAGGAGATGCTAGACACTGCAGTTGAAAACAAGAGACCCTTACGTATGTACATACCTTCCTTGTGGCATGGGAGGGCATGAACGAAAAGGGTCCATATTCGCTACAAGCTCTTCACAGTTGTGAGTGATTTGTCCAACGGGCGGGCAGACAGGATGCTGGAGGGGTACGGCGTGTACAGGAACACTGATGCGGTTCAACGTCTTCCCCGACAGGGGACATAGTCGGCAGTCACTTGCGTAGTGGCTCCACCGTCCCGCTATCCGCAAACCGGATACCGCTGATAAACGCAATTTTTAGCTTATGTACATGAACTTGCTCGCCCTCTTAGGGTGCTCATTCCGGTCGACATACCTACCTTTCCTCCTTCCCCTCCCTTGCTCCCCATCATCAGCAACTACATCCTACCCGCCAGCCGCGACGCCGAGCAACCTCTCCGCTCACGCCAGAGGCGCGGTCTCCTTCGATCTCCACTACCTTCAGCGCGGCGCTGACCGTCCCGGTTTTGCGCTGCGATCCGACGTCTAGCGACGAAGGCGCTGGCAGACCGCCGAAGCTGGCGGAAGCTACGACGGAGGCGACAGTGGTGCAGCAACAAGTTCCAGTGCACAGCAAAGCGGGACTGTGTCCACTCACGCGGCACGGCTACCGTCGGGGTCTGCCCCGCCAATTGGGCACGCTGGATAGCCACACTGTCTGCGCTGTGCGAGAGTGACGAATCAGTTCGGATTGGATGTGTAGGGGATCACTGAGGAGCACTGGGACTGGCGCGGCAGTAAAGGCAGAGTGGCTTTGGTAGGCATGTGGGAAAATAACCAGCAGCACTGCCCTGGTAATTGCCGGTGCGAGATTGCCCGCTGGAGATCCCGGGCCGGGCTTCAAGTGCGCCCTCCACCGACACCTGCCTCGCGTCCTCTCTGGCCGCCAGCGTTCCTACATAGTACTGCACTCGCGACTAACACACAGCATATGCACCACGCTTCTGGAGACGGCAGGTACCTCGAGCCAGCTGCAGCTGGGACTGGCACTCCTGCGGCGTGGGCGGTTGGCAGTGGCCGATAGCGCGGGCATACGATGTGCCTGTCCGTCTGTTGCAGGTTGATTGACCCGGTGGTTGTTTGCGTAGTTTGTATCACGCAACACTCCGAGGTCACCGAAATTGGACAGGCGACGCCCAAAGTTCGCTACGCTGTTGGTTCAAAGACGATAGAAACGCGACGAGTTTATCGGTTTCAGCCACGCTATATATGTAGCCTAAAGTTGTTCCCCAGCAGCAATGATGCACGCGATCGCCAACTTATTTCTTCGGGGCGGTAGATGCAAACAAGCTGCTCATCATCCTAAGAGCAGTTAGCATCCACCCGTGCTGTCAATGGGGTTAGGAGCATACTGGGCGGGGTATCGGGCGCCAGTGTTTCCCGCAGCGTCGACCGCCTGCCGGATTGCGGCCACCTCGTCGGGCGTCAGCTGGACCTTGAGCGCTCCCAAGTTCTCCTCCAGGTTCTCGATCTTGGTGGTTCTGCGCGGTGCACTAGTCAGCTTCGGCGCTGCCGCCGTCGCTGTGGGGAGGGGGCGCACCCGGGGATCGGGATGAAGTCCTCGCCTTGAGCCGCGACCCACGCCAACGTCAGCTGTCCGGCAGTGCAGCCCTTCTTGCGGGCGATACGCTCGACGTCGTCGACGATGCCGAGGATCTTGGGGAAGTTCTCCGCGTTGTAGCGCGGGATGATGCGGCGGATGTCGCCCGCCGGGAAGTCGTCGACGCTGCGGTACTTGCCGGTGAGCATGCCGCGGCCGAGCGGCGAGTAGCAGACGATGGCGGTGCCGAGTTCGCGCGCGGCAGCGAGCACGCCGATCTCCGGCTGCTCGATGTCTGTGAAGAACGGCGAGTACTCGATCTCGTATGCGGCGATCGGCGCCACCGCGCTCGCGCGCCGCAGAGTGTCCGCGCTGCACTCCGACAGCCCAAAGTGCTTGATCTTGCCCTCCGCCCGCAGCTCGAGCATCGCGTTGATCGTCTCCTCGATGGGGACTTCGGAGTCGACACTGTAGTCTGGTCAGCCCGCAACCAACACCGCAGCGGGAGGAGGAACTGGCGCGCACCGGTGGGCATAGTAGAGATCGATGTAATCCGTCTGTAGGCGCTTGAGACTCTTCTCGCACGCGGCTTTGACGAACTCTCTATCGCCGCGGACGTACCGTCCCTCGCCGCGGTTGATCTGTCGATGGTGCGATTAATTTCCAGCATCCCCTCACGCCGGAACGATAGAACTTACGCCGAACTTGGTCGCGAGGAAGATGTCGGAGCGCTTGCCCGTGCGCGCGAACCAGTTGCCAATCAGGTCCTCGTTGTCGTGGTAGATGTCGGCCGAGTCCCAGAACGTCAGTCCGAGCTCATGGGCGCGGTCCAGGAAGGCGAAGCGTTCCGCGTCCGGCTTGGGGGGACCGTAGAAGGCGGAGAGACCCTACAGCAACGGCCCGCGTCAATTCAACGGCTCTCTCGCACAGATTCGGCGGATCAGCTACCATGCAGCCGAGCCCGAAGGCAGTGACCTCGGGGCCATCGCGGCCGAGAGTGCGTTTGGGCAGGGACGTCATTTATGTCGGAGTTGCGCGGTCTCGAGATGTTGGTTTTGTAGCTGCGTTGACCGAGTAGTGTTGGTTACGGGATGGAGGAGAGGCGGGGTCGAAGTCCATATTTAACGGGAAGCGGGTGTCACACAAATGTGGAAAGCTGAAGAGCGAAGCTAACCCCGCTATTTCGGCTTTAACTCCGGTCCGAACGGCGCCCTCGGCCGAAGGCAACCCCGCGCTCCGGCGGAAGCTGACGGCTGCCAACTGAGAAAGCCACTTTTTGACGTTTCGCAGCTGGGCCGCGTCTCAGCTTCCGTAGGAGTCTCTACGCGCACATCGTGCGAAAGAACCGGTGCATAGATCGGTGATTTGCGCGAGGCTGCCAGTAGCACCTCTGGAAGCCACTACCCCGCCTTTGATTGCTGGTAGCCAAGCAACCCCGCCATGGAGATTATGTAATCCGACATCCGGATCTATCAACGCCCACCACGATTCAAATCTCCTACAGTCAGTAGTATATCACCCCATGCCAAGCAGTATCATCACGCAGACGAATGCGGTGCCGAGGCTTGCCGGACCGGGTATGCACCAGTCCCTGGTGCTCACTACCGTTATCATCGTCAACTCGTACGAAAGTTCCCCAATTGCAACCGGAAGTAGGTCACGTTCACGCACACAAGCAAAGACCACCGGCACCGACGCCCGAGGTTGCCATAAGACGGCGAGTACAGATCGTGGATTGGCACTCCATGCGCACGACGACGCCCAGACCCGCACCCCCACTTACTGCACGGCCGAGTGCAACGCCTACGGCGTCCCCAGGGAGTGCACCCGCGCCGCGTGCATGGAGAAGGAAGGCAGCTCGCTGGAGATATTTCTGCACCCCGGAACCCAGGCCGACCGTCCCTCCGCCGGCAGAGCCGACCTCGGCCTCGCGAAACTAGCCGGCAGCGTCGCCCGCGAGGCCGTCGCGCAGGGCACTGTCGGGCTTCTCGGGCGAGCCACAGGCGGCAAGTGCGTCTGGCTCGACCAGCAGGAGGGTCGCGTTCCCGTCGGCCAGGCGGTCGGCACGGCTGAGGCGCACGACGATCCATCAGGGTGTATCTCTGGTTGGGTTCGCGCCGTTGTGTAGTGCTAGAACTGACTTGGTTTGTTGGTGGGTGGTTTGTGCGGTAGGAAGGAGGGATGTCGTGCTCGATGTTACCACGGCCGGTGTCCTACTGAGGATAAATAGACTCTCACGGCACTGGCCAGTTGATCATGCACGGCGAGCACTGTCGGAGCGCCTGGGACGTCGCAGGTCTGTCCTGATCAGCTTTTTTATTTGTTTATTCATTACCCGCATGTGACCTATATAATCATAGTGGGGTTATGTACATCCAGTCCTGTTTCTTGTCGGCTCTCGGCGCAGTGGCGGCACGTTGCAAGTTCCCCTTTGCCCTCCGCCCAGGCCTGTCCCTCGAAAATGCGATGCGCACCAAGAAAATAAAGTGAATGACAAAGAGGAAAGACACATGAAACCGCCTAACCCTCTCCTGCGGGCGCCATGAAGTCAGGCGCGGGAAGGAACAGTGGTGATTCCCCCCAGCGCCTAGCTCCTCGGCCTCCTGCCCCGCCTCCCACTCCCGTAGCTCCGCCTCCGACACCTGGCTCACTGAATCCTCCTCGGCCGGCACCCACCTTCCCACATCCGTAGTGGAGGCAAGTCCAGTACCGCCCGCCCGCACCTCTCATCCGCAAGGAGGTCCCAGATTTTCCACCGGTCCTTCCACCTCCCAATCTCCTTCCCCACCTCCGCCCACAGGATCTTCTGCTGGGCCTTCCACTCTGAACACACCTTGAGGAGGCGCTCCCGAGTCTAGTTCGGGTACCGGCACCACCAGCATCGCGGGGTGGGCCGATTCTTCGTCCAATTGAGGCACTGCTCGGTCAGGCAGTGCCCCGTCTTGATCTGGTAGAACCGCGAGGCAAGCCTCTTGGGGCTCCCAGCTACCGTGCCGTCTGGCCTGTGGCTTTTCGGCATCCGCTACTTCGTCTTGGGGTCCGGCCTCCAGCCCACTGGCGCGCCTCCACCCACTTCTTCTCCGGGATCTCGCGCTTGAGGTTGGCGAGGGATCGTGGGAGCGCATCGCCCGCACTTCCATTCGATCGGAGTAGTTCAGCCATTCCACCCCTTGGTGTCTGGCTCCTCCGCCGCAATCTTTGCCCACTCATCGGCTTTCCCGTTGTGAGCGATTCCCTTGTGTGCCGGGCACCATCGGATTTTGATGGTGATGCCCGGCCTGGCCCTGCGAAACACGCCGACACGCATCCGCGCCTGGAGCGCGTACTGCTGCCCAGGGCCGGGTTCGTCCGATGCCAACCGTCTGATGGCAGCTTGCGCATCCGTGAAGATTGTGATCCGTTCCGCGGCCATATTTCTCCTCGAAGCTGATTCCAGTGCGCGCGCAAGAGCGGCGCATTCCGAATCGTAGGCCTCCTGGCTGTAGCCCATGTGGGTTTTGATGCCCGCCCAGGAGATGCCGTCCCTCCAGATCACCGCTGCTCGGAGGCCGGACTCCATCGCGAGGGTTCCCGAATTGGTGGTCCGAATGCAACCCGTTCTCGCCCGTGCCTCCTGGTAGACCAGCAGCTGAAGCTCGTCCGCCCAGCCGATGGTGCCCGGGACGTGGTCCCCTTTCCACCACAGCTCCGATCCGAACATGGCGGTTGACTGGACGCAAGCCGTCATGACCTTCCTATAGTTGGCCGGCGCAAGCCCAATCTGCCCTGTGAGTCGGCGCAGTCTTGCCATCGCATTCTTGCCGTCCTTCAGCCGGGTGGCATGGTGGTCCTTGAGCGTGATCTGGGAGTCAAGTCATATTCCCAGCCACCGGGTTGCCTCCTTGTTGAATGGGATAGCGTTGGTGCCAACCTTCACTGTTGCCGTCGGGGTCGTCTTCTTTCCTCGGAGACTGCCGCCTCGGTTTTACCTTGTTCGAAGGATGCTTCTGTCCTGATGGGCGCTGGAGAGCGGCATGGAAGATGGCGGACCAAGGATTCCGCGGCGCCTCACCGGGCGGCTTTGTCGTTCCGCGCCACGCTCGCGGACACCAACAGGAAGCGGCGCACCCTCGGCGTGCGGATCGTGGCGGCGATGAATATCTTTGCCGCCTCCTCGTCGACGGGTTTCGTGCCCGCGGCCCCCCGGCGCCCGCCGACCACACCACCAGGTCCACGCCATCTACCGCCACTAGTGTGGACGTGGCTGTCCCCCCTTCGGCACTGGACGCGACCTGCGGTGCGAGCGGCGAGATCGACGCGATGGTGGGCGCGCGCGCCGGCAGCGGATCACCGAGCGCTGCGTGGCCCCGAGATGCCAGCTTGCGCGTCATGTGCTACGCGATCTCTCCGTGGCCGCCGAGTAGGAGGACCGTTCGCGTTTTCGAAGCTTCTTGGTTTGGAGGAGGCGGGGTGGGTGGGGGAAGTGGAGGAGGTGGAGCATGGTTCGGGGAAATGAGAGATGTAAGACGGCGGTGATCGGCTGGTGACGTCATTTGGGGTCCTTCATGCGAGGTCATTCGTGCGCCGAGGGCCGTTTTCACAAGCCTTTGATCTCGCCATGATCCGAAAGGCCGCATGCGAGCAACGGTACGCCATCACCCACCACCCCGGCCCCCAGCAAAGACCTGTCAGACCACCCACTGGCGCGCCGCTAGCTTAAGATCGGCGACTGGGCGAACGCGAAGGGAACCTAAGCCGCTCCTGCAGTCCGGCGGGGGAAGGAACAGTGGAGTTCCCCCAGCGCCTGCCTCCCCCGCTCCCGCTCCCTGCTCCTCCATCCACTCCCGTACCTCCAGCTCAGACATCGCGCTCACGGCGTCATCCTCCTCCGCCCCCAGCGCCCACCTGCCCACATCCGTGGTCGAGAGGAAGTCCAGCACCGCCCGGCTGCACCTCCCGTCGGCCAGTAGGTCCCGCACCTTCCACCGGTCCTTCCACCTCCCCGTCTCCTTCTTCACCTCCGCCCACAGGATCTTCTGCTGCGGCTTCCATTCTGGACACTCCTTGAAGAGGTGGTACCGGGTCAAGTCTGCAGATATCTACATAGAACGCTGCTCGTCCGGAACATGCACATACCTCCACTCTGCGTTCGGTACCGGCACCACCAGCATTGCGGGGTGGGACGGCTCTTTGTCCAGTTGAGATACTGCCCGGTCAGGCAGTGCCCCGTCTTGAGCTGGTAGAACCGCGAGGCGAGCCTTTTGGTGCTCCCAGCCACCGTGCCATCGGGCTGCTGGCTCTCAGGCAACCGGTACTTCTTCTTGGAGGTTCGGCCCCCCGCCCATTGGCGTGCCTCCACTCACTTCTTCGCCGAGATTTCCCGCTTGAGGGTGGCGAGAGATCGCGGAATGGGCCTGTGGTTGCCTGACTGCTCCGCTACGGCTTTGGCCCACTCGTCCGCTTTTTCGTTGCCGGCTACCCCCTTGTGCGCTGGGCACCACCGGATTTCAATGACGATATCCGGCCTGGCCCTGCGCAGCGTGGCAATGTGCTTCCGCACCTGGAGGGCGTACTGCTGGCCGGGGCCAGGTTCGTCCGATTCCATCCGTCTGATCGCCGCTTGCGCATCTGTGAAGATTGCGACCCGTTCCGGGGTCGTGTTTCTTCTCGATGCCTCCTCCAGTGCCCGGGTGAGAGCGGCGCACTCCGCATCATAGGCCTCCTGGTTGCTACCCATGTGCCCTTTGACGCCCGCCCAGGTCAGGCCCCTCTTCCACACCACCGCGTATCCGGTCGCCCCATTGTCCAGTCGTGACCCATCTGTGAACATGGTCAGCCCGAGTCGGACCCGCCCTGTCTCAGCCTTTGCCTCGGCCTCCTCCTCTTGCAGCAGCTCCGCGTCGAGGGTTTCCGGCTCCTCAAGCAGTACTGTCCTCTCTGTTTGTCCGCCGTATGCGAGGGCGTTCTTGAGCCGCCGCCCGATTTCAGTGGGGGCTCCTACCACCTCCCGCGTTTGGTCCCCTTCTGGTAGGCTCAGTAACCGTAGCCCGAAACGCCGCTGTCTGTTCTCCAGCTGCGCTGTTGCCGCTCTGAGGCCCAACTCCATAGAGAGAGCTCCCTGATTGGTTGTCCGGAAGCATCCTGTTGTCGCCCGTGCCTCCTGGTTGACCAACCGCTGAAGTTCGTTCGCCCGGCCAATGGCGCCTTGGGCGAGGTCTCCCTTCCACCATAGCTCTGCTCCGAACATGGCGACTGACTGGACGCAAGCAGTCATGACCTTCCTGCAGTTGGCTAGCGAGGCTAGTAGTGAAGACTGCGGTACAGCTATGCCACAGGATCACCTCTCGAAGAGCCACAAGCTCCAGAACCTCGTCTCCGATGACCGGTGCAGCTAGGCCATCTTGGGCTTCCTCGCCACTACGGATATGGGGAGGCCGGCCCCAAGCTGGCAGAGGAAGTCGCCCAGAATGAGGTATCGGAGTGGAAACTCGGAGCAGAATGAAACGGAAGGGGAGTAGGTTGTCGCCTCTTCATTGGGCTTTCTGCTGTCTTTCCTTGTAGTTTCTTTTGGTGTGCTCTGTCTTTCTCGGGACAGGCCAGGGCGGGGGCATAGTGAGTGCTACAAAGCGCCGAAAGGACAGTGAACGGGAACGGACTATGTATAGCCATGATCTAGAAAGGGTGCATGCGAATAGTGACCAAACAAAAACCTCACGAAGAGCCGCGGTAAGTGAAGAAACGCCCGTAGGATCTGTGCAGCAAAACTGGGAGCAAATTCGAGCGCCGCCCGCCCACAGCGATCCCAGAGACCTTCGCCGCCGAATGATGTCCAGCCGTAGTTCCAGACTTCCTCTGGTCAGACAGCACAGCAGTGCAGCCGGCGGATTCGAACGAGGCATATGAGAGGGTTGTGGGCGGAATCAGAGAGTGGAGCTGCGAGAGTGGGGTGGAGGAAAAGAGCCGGCCCCGGCCACCAATGTTGATCGCTGTCTCCTTCTTTTACACATTCCAAGTCGGATGGGGGAGCGGGGGGTGGGGGAGGGGAGGCGCAAAGGAGGAAGATACAGCCCGACGGATAAACCCCGCGGCGCTGGAGACGGCGTCGGGGAAGCCTTAGTCGCACGGATACATTGTGTGTGATACTATCATAATCTTGATAGGTTGAGCGCTTAGATGAAGAAACAAAAAAACACAAAGAAATCCCTTCGACACGGTCATTCATTTGGCATGGTGTATCTTGAGAGGAAGTGGCAGCCCCATTCAGGACACAAGGCCGCACCGCCGCCCAGAAAATACACAAAAATATTTTCGGGGTCAATCGAGGAAGTGGAGAAATACATCGAGCAATCCAACTGCAGGCAGCCTTCCGCCCCATGATTATCGTTACCACTCCCTGGCCATAGGGCACGGTTTCTGCTTCTGCACAGCGACGAAGCCGCCGATCCACTGCTTCATCCGCTCCTTGCGGGTAGGCCGATACTGCGGTGCGCCGTTAGTGCTAGGTGATAGTGGCCGGGGATAGGTTCGGTGCGTAGTTACCTGTGTCTCCCGCATCAGGGCTTCGTGCTCCTGCAAGTTGCCCAGGACGACGAGGTGGTCGTCGGTGTCGAGGCCGTGCAGGAGCTGCGTCTTCTCGTCGTCGCCGGCCGCGTTGATGATCTAGCCGTGCGTGAGACGAGCTCTGTTCACCGGGAGGAGAAGCCGTACTGACCTTGACGGCGACGGCGCGAAGCTGGTAATAGTGCTCCAGCGTCGGCGACAGCCTCTCGACGGCCGGCTTTGTGGGCTCGCTCGCGACGCCCGTGACATCCTGCGGGCGTGGCGAACGTGTCAGTGCTTTCGTTGGGAGGGATGGGGAGTGGCACGCGCGTACGGTGACCTCGGTGACCTCGGTGGCCTCGGAGCACGAACCGGAGTCGGAGGGGCCGGAGGAGTCAGGGGCACTGTTGGAGGCGGAGCCGCTGCCCGGGTCGAAGCCGCTGTTTAAGCCGCAGGCCGGCGGGCGTTCGGAGTCGGACAGCTCCGAGCTGCTGCTGGTGACCGAGAATCTGGGGACACCGGTGCCGCAGTTATCGGCCGCGCGGCGCCGGATTGGGCGGGACCCGTGCATGTTGAGCGTGGGGAATACGGTGGAGGCGTGGCGAGTGGAGGGTGGCGTGGGAGGGAGTGGAGGACGGTGTGTTGTGGTGGCGAGGCAGGTGAGGGAGGAAGAGCGGTGTAACGAGGAAGATCTGATCTGGGGGGGCGCCCTCGTCCCTTGGCGGCTCACACCTGTCAGAGCGGCCGCTGCGGGATGGAGCTAGCACCGTCTGCCGCCATTCCATATCTGCCTCCGCCCGCGTTCTCTCTCCTTCCACAACTGCGTCGCTAAGTCCAAGCACGATGGGCTCGGCCATCCAACCGGAAGTGTGCCGGCGATCGCCGAGCTGGGTGCGCGAGCAACACGACTGGCTCCTTAGAACAGGGCGGGGATAGCACGGCGGCTGCATCCGTGCTGACTGAGCAGGACGAGGTCCCTTTCACTCAGCTGCTTCTGCTTCCTCTCCATAGCCGGCCAACTCCAGACACCCAACACCTCATCCACCCAGCCGCGCCCCCAACAGCATCTTCGCCCATCCACTTCTTCATCCCGCAACACAAACCTGTTCCATCGTCTCCATTCCGCCGTAGACATCTTCACAATGGATCACTCGTCACAATCCACGCGGCGCAATTCCTGTGTCGCGGACGATGTCGCAGCAATGAGTGTTGCAGCCGCGGCCGCAACAGCCCCCCGAGAAGCACCCCAAACTCTTGCCTCTCCTGTTTCTTCTCTTGTCTTCCTGCTTCTTCGGTTGAGACCCGGGACAGACCTAGGCTAATGGATTTCCCTCGCGAGGCTGCACGACGACAATCGGGAGATACTCGTGAGATTCCTCCTGCCTGCGCACTCCAGCTCCACCTCCGTGGGCGACCGGGGAAGTCAGAATCAGCTTATCGTGCTGCAGTGCACCTTCCACATGCGGGTGAAAGACTCGCGTGCCCTGAGTGGGCGCTGCGGGCAGTTGCCCCGCCTCCGGGCTGCAGCTGTCGTGGAGACACCCGACAGGAGCGAATCTACCGCGCGATCGATCGGAGGGATGGGTTTATCTACTCGCGCCCGCCAAAGCGGCGACGAAGAATGTCCTCACCGGAAGAAGAAAGTGGACTGGCGACGTTCAGAAATCACTGGCCGTCGCCGCTAGCCGAGCACGATCCCCGGAACCGCCCCGACTAGCTCGTAGGCTAAGGACGGCCGGCTATCCACCTCTCTCTTTCTCTCTCTATCTATCTCGGTTGCGCCATTCATTCACCCCGTAGGTCGCATCCGCAGTCTGGCGGTGCTGACTTCTGTCGTCCATCGCTACGGAAACCCACGGAGGTGGACCCGACGAAGGGTGCTATTCGCTCCGCAAAAAAAGAGAAGAAAAAAACCCCAAATAAAACAACCATCGAGGATACGCAACAGCAGCGAGCCGTGACGTGACGTGACGTGTTCAGCCACGAATTTCTTTCTTTTTCCGGACGAAGTCGCCAGTGGGTGGAGGGCGGCGGCCTAATTGGCTGCGGGGGATCCAATCGCCACTTGGCATCTGCGGTGGCAGAGGCGAGACCGCAAGCGAGGGAAGGGACACAGTTGCAGCTAGCGAAGACGCAAGATGTTCGACGGGTGCGGGTGGGGTTACGCACCCTCGGCTCGTGCCACAAACGATGACGATAGAGAGTCATTCAGCTGCGATTTCATCTGCGCGCCTTGCGCTATTCCGCACCGAGCCAGCCAGCGTCCCTTGCATGACCGGTCGGTTCCTGGCTGCCCCATCCGGCGCCGCTGCTGATGGCTTCGTGACTGGCACCGCGGATCGTCGTCCACGGACACGAGGGAAGCACCCCGCCTCGACGCCGGCGCGGTGGTGAATCGTGGCGAGCAGCGGTGACGGCAGCGTAGCTGACAGGCGTCCACGTGGTGCCATGCACTTCCTTCACCCCAACCGGTCCAAGTCGAACCCAACGCAGCGCCACATGCGAACAGAAGCAAGGGATCTTTCCCAGTCAGGATGGGGGAATTGCGTTCGCCGTCCGCATGCCTTGGCGTGCTGAGAATTACCCCTCCAGCACGCTGCGTATAAAAGAGTGGCCATCCCCACGCTCTCCTCCCTCCCTCCCTCCCTCCTCCCTCCATCCTCCTTCCTCTCCCATCCTCCCTCCTTCCTCTCCCATCCTCCCTCAACCAAACACATCCGCGGACAACAACCGCAAACTCACACACGCGACCCCACTACAAACAAAAAGGAATAAACCACAAATGACCTACCTGACGCGCCAGGCCGTCCGTAACGGCGCGAAGCTGCCAGATTTGCCGCTTGCCGAGCCCTCGCGAGCCCGCGTCACCAAGAAGCGGTCGCCGCAGAGCCGCCGCACCAGCTCTGCGCCCGAGAAGGTGCGTTTCACTCGCGCGAAAATGAACCAAAAAGAAATATACAGAGACAGGCAGCACTTGAAAGGGAGCGAAGGATTACTGACTGACTGACTGATCGACGGCGAGTGAGACAGCCGACGACGCCGAAGGCAAAGAAGAAGTCCGAGACGCCGAAGAAGGCTGAGAAGAAGAAGGCCGTCGAGAAGAAGGTTGTCGCCTGAGTTCCGGGTTGGCTTTGGATGGCCGGCGAAGGGGAGGAGCAGGTGGGATTCGCTCAGCGGCGTTTTTGACGTGTGGCGCTTCGGTCTGGATCGGACGTGGCGCGGGGTTGAGGTGGCCATGGGAGGGGCGGGCGTTTCTTGTTGACTGGTGGAGGGTTCTCTGGAGTAACGGTCGAGGCTAGGTGTGTGCTTGCAGGATAGGAACGCACGGGACGGGTTCTTCTTCTTCTTCTTTTTCTGTTCTCCATTGAAAGACTTCAGTCCAGCCCAGTCCAGACCAGTCCAGTCTTGCTTCCGCAAGACAGTAGATGGCCGAGCGTGTTATCTCTAGATATCCGTCTCCGCGCGAAGTGCTCGGAACGGACATCCGTGACGTCACGAGTTGTAGGCGAAACCCTGCGATCAAGCGGTCATACATTCATACGTGCAGCGACTAGATCGGCAATGCGAGCTCGTGGGTGCTTGCTTCGCGCGTGCGAGTAGACCACACGCGTCTGAGGTTTGAACACGCGGCGCAAGGCTCGGTGCGGATTCAGCGCACGGGCACGGCGCCCCATCTCACTCACCATCGCCAACCACCAATTGCCGGAAGCCGTGGAGGCGCGCCGCTACTTGATTCTGGACGGGGAGTGCACCAACGAAATAACCAAGGAGAGGACAAAGGAAAAGATAAAAGTGATGGTAACTTGCCCCCAAGAATTGTTACTCCCATCCCCCCCCCGGCCCCCGGCCCCCAGCAGAGGCTATGAAGCAGAGCACGAGGAGGAAAAGAGGTTTCTCACTGACATAGAAATTTCAGTCCGTTCTGGATATGGTGGGAAGTCAGACCACATATAGTACCAGAACACCATCCAGACCGCCATAGTAAAAGATTTAGAAAAAATCAGACAAAGAATCAAAGAAGTAGAGTCACCTTGAAGCCCCTTATTACCACTCTCACAGATGAAACGGGAAGCAATATGGAACTGGCAAAAGAAAGATTCCTAAGTCTTCACACCACCTAGAGGTATCTATCGTGTTGTGACATCAGGATTGTAGTTGTACATAGGCAGCGAAGAAGAGTCAACAGAGTCAGATTTCATGTTGACAATTTACAGGGAATAAGCTTAGGTTTGTTGTTAAGGGTGTAGTATTATTTGTTCATTCATTTTGATGCAGTCATGTTAGTAGGGTATAGTGTTACATCCACCACGCTAGCAGGTCCTGCAAGAGAATCTAGTAAGGGAATCAGCAAGAAAATCAGCAAGAAAATCAGTGAGAGCATCTAGTAAGCAAGTCCCACAAGTAAATCCAGTGAGCAAATCCAGTGTGTGGGACCAGCGAGTAAATCCAGCAACTGCATTCAATGAGAGAACCTGTAAGAGAATCAGCAAGAGAATAAGCAAGAGAATCCAGTGAGTAAATCTAGAGAACAAGTCGAGTGAGAGAATCTAGTAAGAGAATCAGCTAGAGAATCCAGTGAGTAAATCCAGTAAGAGTATTCGACAAACCCATCAAATACAGTGAGCTAATCCTGTGAGTGGGTCCAGTGAGCAGGTCGAGTCAGAAAATCTGGTAAGAAAATCAGCAAGAAAATCCAGCAGGCAAATCAAGCAAGAGAATCCAGCGAACCCAGCAAATCCAGTGAGCAAATCCAGTGAACAAATCCAGTAAGCAGGTCCAGTAAGCAAATCTAGCAAATGTGTCCAGCGAGTGAATCTAGTAAGAAAATCAACAAGAAAATCAGCAAGAGAATGAGCAAGAGGATCAGTGATCGAATCCAGCAAGTGAGTCAAGCAAGAGAATCTAGTAAGTGAATCAGCAAGAGAATCCAGCAAGCAAATCCAACAAGAGAATTCAGCAAACCCAGCAAAAAATCCAGTGAGCGAATCCAGTAAGGGGGTTAAACAAGCAAAGCCAGCAAGAGAATCCAGTAAGAGAATCTAGTAAGAGAATCAGCAAGAGAATCCAGTGAGCGAATCAAACAACAGAATCCAGTGAACTCAGTGAATTTAGAGACTAAATTCAGCAAGCAAATTCAGCAAGTGGATCCAGCAAGAGAATCTAGTATAAGAATCAGAAAGAGAATCCAGTGAGTGAATACTGTGGACAGAATACCTGGAAAAGCGATGCACTGCCTGTGGCTCAGTGGCAGTAATGAGAACTGTACTGCATCTGGGTTGAAGAGACAGGTTTTTATATTGTCAGCTTGGCTCATGACTACAGAAACTTGCACTGGAGCACTAAATGAGTCACAAGCCAGCAGTGACAGATAGCCTTTTAACTTGTACCCCCACTTCTTTCTTTCTTCTTTAGACTCCTTTGTATGTATCTTGCCATGCAATACCAATTGTCACGGCGCAGGTCTTGGTGCTCGATTTGGGTTTGGTTGTTTGATTTCATTGTAGATGCCAGCACCTCGCTCCGGATGTCTCGATCGTGGAAAGAGTGTCATCACCTCGCTCCGGATGTCTCGATCTTGGAAAGGGTGTCGGTTCTGAGCCCCGGTTGCATAAGAGAAGGTTGTATGAGTTGCACGGTTATGAGCACATATGAGAGTATGAGTAGGAGAACGTATGGGAGTTGCGAGAACTGTGTATATAAGGAGGGCTGTCTCCCGTGTTTTGTCTTCTTCTTCTCTTCATGCAACCTCTGGTATTCTATTCGGAATATCAACCTCGTCTCCATTTCCTGCGTTTCCTCCATTCCCTCCGTTTCCTCCGTTTCTCCGTATTGGCGACGCTTGTCCAGCACTGCCCGTCTCTGTCCGACACGTCCATCTAACGCTGTCCGTCTCTCTGTCCGACATGTCCATCTGACGCTATCCATCACTCTGTCCGACACGTCTGTCTGGCACTGTCTATCTCTCTGTCCGACACGTCCATCTGATGCTGTCCGTCTCTCTGTCTGACACGTCTGTCTGACGCTGTCTGTCTCTCTGTCCGACACGTCCGTCTGACTCTGTCCGTCTCACTGTTCGACACGTCTGTTTGACGCTGTCCATCACTGTCAACATGTCTATCCGACGTTGTCCCCATTCCCATTGGAAACGTCTGTTGACATTCCCACTCCCGTTCCCGTTCCCGTTCCATTTCTGTTCCCGTTCCCGCCCCGTTCCGGCTTCCACTCTCACTTGCGTCACTCAAACTCACTCGAGTACCTTGGAGAACCGCGGCCGTTACACTAGGTTGTATCTTTTATTCTAACCTACTCGTAATGAGTTCGGAACCTATGGACACGGACGCTTCCGGCTCCACCCTCAAACAGCAGTTCACCCAGCTGCAGGCCCAGATGGTGGCCATGGCTACAGCTCAGGGTGGTACCAATGCCGCCCAGAAGGGGTTTCCTTATGCGCCAATTTTCGACGGCGGTAAGGCCGAAGATTTGCGCACCTGGATTATCCAGCTGCGCAACAAGTTGGCCGCGCAACTCCATCATTACCCCGACGACCCCGACAGAACCTGCACCGCCAACTGTGAGATTTGAAAACTCAAGCAAAAGAGCGGCACCTTTGCCACCTATTTCGCTGAGTTTGGTCGGATCATGGGAGACTTAAACTGGAATGAAGAGCCCCCGAGAGAACAATTGTACGAAGGCCTCTCGGATGAAATAAAGGATGCCTTGGTCACCTCCCATTCTCGATCCAATAGTCTGGGTCATTTGATCCAGATCCGTCGGGAGTTGGACAACCGGATTCGCGCTCGTGTTGTGGAACAGGTCCAGCCTGGCGGTACCAGCGACTGCCCCACTCAGTGCCATCCTCGGCCAGCCCTCCCACCCTAGCTCCAGCGAATCCGATGGGCACCAACAGCGGTTATTATGGCATGGCGTCTATAGACTTATCAGCCACACAGAGAACTGCTGAGAAAAATCGTATCAGACAAGAATGTATGGCCTGGGGCGAATGCCTGTATTGCGGAACTGTTGGTCACTTCCTCCGTGAATGCCCCGAACACGCTGCCTCTCGAAACCACTGTCTGGCTATGGCAGCCACTGTCAATACGACTGCTGAATCTGACGCTACCGTTCCGAACGAGCAGTTGGAAAACTAGCTGTCCCATGCCAACCGGTTGGCACCAGTATGGGACGTTCTCCATTGTTTTCGCCGTTTCCCCGTTTGCAATTGCCTGCTGTAGTTGGTCAAGGGGTGGAAGAATGTGAATTAGAAGGAGAGAATCTTTTTGTTGCAGCCACTCTCCGTAATGGTGACCATTCTATCCAAACTCCTGCAATGATTGACACAGGTACAACGGGCTTTGCAGTTATTGACGAAAACTTTGTACACCAACACAAATTTCCCCACTATAGACTAAATCCTCCCCGAGATCTCGAAGTAATCGATGGACGACCCATCGAATCCAGCCAAATCACCCATCTCACCAAGATTTCCTGTCAAATTCAGGATCACACCGAAACATTACCCGCTTTCATCACCAAGTTAGGACACTTCTCGCTAATTCTCGGGATTCCTTGGCTCCGAAGACATGCCGTCGTTACCGATTTTGTCAGAAATTCGGTCCGATTTCAGTGCTCCAACCACCGAAATCCACCGGCGGCATATCAAGTGGCATTACAGACAATAGGCATGGTGCCGAAGATGACAAACATGGCAACAGAAACGCCAAAAGGAACTACAACGCCACGCCCGGGCATGGCACTGAAGCCATCAGACGTGGCATCAAGTGTCAAATCTCAGTCTCCTGCGATTTGCGTAATCTCTTCGGCTTCCTTGAAGAAACTATTCCGACAAAAGGAATCGGTTCAAATCTTTGCTATGAGCTTGTACGACATCAACATAGCTCTTGAAACGCCTACACCGAACCCGCAAGACACTGAGCAGGCAGAGCCTCCAGACTATGAGCAATTGAAATCTCTAATCCCTCCCTAATATCACTCGTTCCTTCCCCTGTTCTGCGAATCCATTGCAAATAAGTTACCTCCACACCGTCCCTACGACCACCGCATTCTCTTGAAAGAGGGATGCGAACTGCCCTTTGGACCGCTATATTCCCTTGCCCATCACGAGATGGAAGCCTGCAAGAAATGGATCGACGAAAATTTGGATAAGGGATTTATCTGGGCCTCTTCATCCCCAGCCAGAGCACCGATCCAGTTTGTCAAGAAGGGTGACGGATCATTGCGATTGGTGGTGGACTACTGAGGCATCAACAAAGGAACCGTCAAAAATCGTTACCCCCTTCCGCTGATTCGGTAAACACTGATGCGAATATCAAAGGCTCGGTTTTTCACGAAATTGGATGTTCGTGGAGCATACAATCTCATTCGAATGGCAGAAGGAGAACAATGAAAAACCGCCTTCAGAACCCATTAGGGTCTATTCGAATCATTGGTAATGCCGTTTGGCCTGACCAACACGCCAGCAGATTTCCAATGATTCATCAATGAAACCTTGGCTCCTTTCCTCGATCACTTTACGTCAGCTTACCTCGATGATATATTGATTTATTCGGATACAATGGAAGAACATACTAGGCACGTCCACCGAGTATTGGAACGACTGACCGATGCTGGCCTCTACCTCAAACCTGAAAAATACGAATTCCACAAATCGGAAGTTAAGTATCTGGGACTAATCATTGGTGCGGATGGCATCAAGATGGATCCGTCCAAGGTTGAAACAGTGAAGGCGTGGCCCCCTCCCGAAAATCTACGAGATGTGTGAGCGTTCTTGGGATTCGCAAGTTTTTACCGCAGATTCGTCAAAGGATTCTCAAAGGTAGTTGAGCCACTGATACGGCTGACAAGAAAAGGCCAGCCGTTCAAGTGGGAGACAAAGCAACAGGAATCGTTTGATGGACAGAAAACCTACTTTACAACGGCACCCATTCTGGGTCAATTTGATCACGACTGCGACATTGTGGTGGAAACTGACACTTCTGACTTCGTCTCTACCACAGTCTTGTCGCAATACGACGACGAGGGAACCCTACACCCTGTGGCCTTCTTTTCAAAGAAACATTCCCCTGCTGAGTGCAACTATGAAATTTATGACAAGGAACTGATGGCAATTTTCCGTGCGTTTGAGGAGTGGCACGCAGAGTTGCAATCAGTGGAAAACCCAATATCGGTCTTGAAGGATCATAAGAACTTGGAATATTTCACGATGACCAAACTGCTCAACTGCCGGCAAGTGAGATGGGCGCAGTTTCTCTCCCAATTCAACTTCAAAATCGTCTATAGACCAGGGAAAGCGGGAGCCAAACCGGACTCCTTGACTCGAAGATCCGGAGATCTTCCTAAGGAGGGGGATAAACGACTGACCGAAAACTTCCATGCCAATAAAAACCACACCAAATCCTACGACCCGACGCTGCACTCGGAGCCGGACTCAGACTTGGACTCTAAGGACTTCAGGAACACAGTGCTGGACTCAAAGGACTCGAGGAATGCGGCGTTGGACTCAACAACAGACGCGAACTCAACAGCGGACTCGGACTCATTAACGCCAAAATCGCCGAACTATTCGCTGAAGCCTACAGGTGGGATCCTTTTCCCACAGAGGTGCTGGCTATGCTAGAGAAGGAGGTTAGCTATTGTAAGGATATTACACTATTGGAGTGCTCCCAAAGCCCAACAGGAAGATTACTGTATCGAGGAAAGTTTTATGTCCCTGCCTATGGCCCTCTGAGATTATATCTGATCCAAACGCATCACGAAGTACCAGTCACGGGCCACCCTGGACGATCGAAAACACTCGAATTGCTTTCAAGGAATTACCACAGGCCAAAAATGCGGCAAGATGTGGAAAGGTTTGTAAGGAACTGTCACACTTGCCGGCGATCGAAAACCAGTCGACACGCACCCTACCTAGTCATCCGCCCATTGGCGATTCCCCAGCAGCCATGGCAGCACATTTCGATGGACTTTGTCACAGGCCTACCGCAATCAAAAGATCACGATGCTATCTGGGTGGTAGTGAATCGGCTCACCAAACAGCAGCATCTTGTCCCGTGCAGCACTACTGTTGATACCCACGATCTGGCTTACCGGCTCCTCCAACATGTCTTCCGATTACATGGACTTCCGCGAACAATAACTTCAGACCGAAGGCCTCAATTTGCCTCTGCATTCTGGCATCGTCTCTGTACACGACTGGGAATCGAACCACGGCTGTCTACTGCTTTCCATCCACAGACTGATGGTTAGACCGAACGAATGAATGCTATAATGGAACAATACTTGCGGTTGTATGTGAACTACCTGCAAGATGATTGGGCTGACTGGTTGCCGATCGCCAAATTCGCATCGAACAACCATACCTCGGAAACGACAGCTGTATCTCCGTTCTTTACGAACCTCGGCTATAACCCTCGCTGGCAATTCGACCTTTCGGCCTGTCTACCCAACCAAGCAGAAGATCAACAAGTGCGTTCTGCGGCAAAAGCATTGTCTGAAATTCATGACCACCTCAGAATGGAAATGCATCGCGTCCAACTCCACTACCAGGAAACCGCGGACACCCATCGCCTCCCTGCACCGAACTATCAGGTGGGGGATCTTGTGTGGCTCGATACGCGAAATTGGAAGACTTGACGACCATCAGGAAAGTTGGATCATCGACGGCACGGCCCATTCAAGATCACACGCAAGATTTCCTCTCACGCCTTCCGGTTGGAACTTCACAGCTCGATGCAGGTACATTCCGTTTTTCATATGTCCTTACTTGAGCCGGCAGCACAGGATCCACTTCTGGGACAATGACAACCACTGCCTCCTCCAGTGGAAATCGACGGCGAGCAAGAATGGTTTGTGGATTCCATTCTCGATTCTTGAATGTATTGAAGACGACTACAGTACCTTGTTAAATGGACCAGATTTGATTAGCCGAATTGGGAGCCAGCGGAAAACATCAATGAGCTAGAAGCGGTTACTCGATTCTACAAACAATACCCCCACAAGCCAGGCCCTCTCAAATAAAGCTTAGCGGGAGCTCAGCGATAGGAGGGGGATACGGTCACGGCGCAGGTCTCGGCGCTCGATTTGGGTTTGGTTGTTTGATTTCGTTGTTGATGCCAGCACCTCGCTCCGGATGTCTCGATCTTGGAAAGAGTGTCGTCACCTCGCTCCGGATGTCTCGATCTTAGAAAGGGTGTCGGTTCTGGGACCTGGTTGCATAAGAGAAGGTTGTATGAGTTGCGCAGTTATGAGCAAATATGTGAGTATAAGTACGTATGCTAGTTGCGCAGGTATGAGTAGGAGGACGTATGGGAGTTGTGAGAACTGTGTATATAAGGAGGGCTGTCTCCTGTGTTTTGTCTTCTTCTTCTCTTCATGCAACCTCTTGTATTCTATTTGGAATATCAACCTTGCCTCCGTTTCCTCCGTTTCCTCCGTTTCCTCCGTTTCTCCGTATCGGCGACGCTCGTCCAGCGCCGTCCATATCTGTCCGACACGTCCGTCTGACGCTGTCTGTCTCTCTGTCCGACACGTCCGTCAGATGCTGTCCATCTCTCTGTCTGACATGTCTGTCTGACGCTGTCCGTCTCTCTGTGCGACACGTCCGTCTGACGCTGTCTGTCTCTCTGTCCGACACGTCCATCTGATGCTGTCCATCTCTCTGTCCGACACATCCGTCGGATGCTTTCCGTCTCTCTGTTCGACATGTCCGTTTGACGCTGTCCGTCCCTGTCGACACGTCCATCCGAAGTTGTCCCCGTTCCCGTTGGAAACGTCCGTTGACGTTCCCACTCCCATTCCTGTTCCCATTCCGTTCCCGTTCCCGTTCCTGCCCCGCTCCCGCTTCCGCTCTCACTTGCATCACTAAAACTCACTCGAGTACCTTGGAGAACCGCCACCGTTACACCAATGATCGCCATCAACTTTAGTGATTTGCCTAACCCCTCATCCTATTCACCACCTTGTTTACTTACCTACCTACTCCTCTGTAATTACTGGCTTTCCTTGCTGGATTCTCTTGCTGGATTCTCTTACTGGATTTTCTTGCTGATTTTCTTGCTGATTCTCATACTAGATTTTCATGTACGACCTGCTCACTGAATCTGTTTGCTTAATTCGTAGGGTTAGCTTGATTCTCTCGCTTGATATACTCACTGGATTCGCTCGCTGGATTCACTCACTGGATTTACTCACTTGAGTTTCTCACAGATTCTTTTGCTGATTCTCTTACTAGATTTGTAGCAGATGTGGTTCAGTTGACTCCAAATAGCAACTGTGGATCAGGACAGAGCAGGGGTGTGGGTGCATAAGGACATGGACAAGAATAAGATTGGAAAGATATGAACGGGCAAGGCTGGGACGTGGAGTGGGCAAGGCTGGGAAGTAGCATTGATGTCAAAAACCTGACCCCGACTTCCGTTCTCTGTCTTGGGCTCGACAGGCAACTTAGCTCCTCGGCGTGTCTCCGCGGTCGGGCTTCTGTTCTTTCGGTTCTCTGGCGCCCCGTATTCTGCCTACTCTGTAGGACTTACGTTTGATCGGCTCTTCGGCTGTGTTCATTCAGCTCTCTGGCGCCCCGTGTTCTGCCTGCTCTGTAGGACTTCCGTTTGTTCGGCTCTTGGGCTGTGTTCGTTCAGCTCTCTGGCGTAGGCAAGTACTTCCCTCTGTCTAGGTGAAGTCTAAGGATGTCCCTCGGCGTAGCCTTTCTCACTGGCGAGGCGTCGTGCTCCCAGTCTTCGGTGCGGCCGCGCTAGATCTTACGCGGTCTTCATTTACTGCCACCCGGAGGTCTTTACTGTAGCATGGTATCATTCTCTCGTTGTTCTTGAGCGATCTCGGATCGCTACTCGTATCACAGTGTCGTTTGGCGCAAGTGATTCCCACTCACTCGTCGTGCTCGTCCTCCTTCATGCCCGGCGTGGCAGCGTGGTTGTCGTCTTTCTTCATGCCCGGTGTGGCATCGTCGTTGTCGTCTTCCTTCCTGCCCGGCGTGGCCTGCGGTATGCGCGGGAGCCTTCCCTCATGCGCGGCGGTCTTCCGTTCTGTCTGGCACGGCCCGGTGTACGCGGCGGTGTTCCGTTCTACCCGGTGTGGCATAGGTGTTCCGTTCTGTCTGGCGCGGCCCGGTGTGCGCGGCGGTCCTCCGTTCTGCCCGGCGCGGCACGCGCGGCGTTCATCCATTCTGCTCGGCGCGGCACGCGCGGCGTTCATCCGTTCTGTTCGGCGCGGCATGTGCAGCATTCTTCCGTGCCGCCCGGGGCGGCATGCGTGGCGGTCTTCCGTCCTGTCCGGTGCGGCCTTTGGTATGTGCGGCGGTCTTCCGTTCTGCTCGGCGCGACATGCGCGGCGTTCTTCCTTTCCGCCCGGGGCGGCATGTGCGGCAGTCTTCCGTTCCGCCCGGTGCGGGATATGCGGCGGTGTTCCGTTCTGTTTAGCGCGGCCCGGTATGCGCGGCGGGGTTCCGTTCTGTCTGGCACGGCCCGGTGTGCGCGGCGGTGTTGCGGGTGCGTCATAGGTGGTCCCGGATCACTGGTTGCGCTGCCGGATGACCCGGTGATCATCGGTACGAGTGATTTAAGATCCCGGCGCTGCTCTCGTCATACCGCTCAGAGATGTGTGAAGGTAGGTCAAGGTAGATAGATAATTGTATCTCGATGTCGTTCGTCGTAGGCAATCCCGGATCACTTCGTCGTGCTGCCGGATGACCCGGTGGTCATCGGCGCAAGTGATCCGAGATCCCGGCGCTGGTTTCGTCACGCCGCTCAGAGATATGTGAAGGTAGGTCCAGGTGTATAGATAATATATTGCGTGGAGAAGAATCTCCAGACTAGCTACCGCGCCCTTCCTTTATACTTTTCCTTCCCTCTGTGGAATCACAGCTTGCCTGCAAGACTGACACAGTTCCTCCGTCTAACATCATGACTCGATCGCCGCGCCCAAGGAAAACACATGATCGCACTCGGCCGCCGCACGGCCAACACTCTACTCGCGGCAACAGGAGAAAGGACGCGCAAGCAGTAAAAGTAAAGGAAAGGAAGACTGACGTACAACTTAATCAAGGGAAAACAATACTCGTAACGAACATGGGAGAAGGACGCGCAAGCTCAATCAATGGGAGACAACAAACGTAGCGGACAGGAGAAAGGACGCGCAAGCTTAATCAACAGGAAATGACATACGTAACGATGACAGGAGAAGGACGCGCAAGTAACATAATGGAGACGAAGGAGAGAGGTCTAGACTGGCCAGCGGTCGGGGATATCGCTACCGGAGCGATATGGCGGATATCGGTCAAGGCGCCTAAACACGGAGGATGACCGCGGCTGCGGCAGCGGAAACGAGGACGAGCCACAGGGCGACAAGGGTGAGAGTGGCACCGGCACCGGCGCCAAGGAGCCTGTCGCGCCAGGTTCGTGACAAAAGAGACGAAACAGTTACTAGTGGTCAAGGCCGACTATGGCTGATGATAACAAGTTGAGGTGTGAAGAAGAAACATGCAAGACAGATAAAAGTGCACGCTTATATAAAATGAGTACGATCCTCCACATCCAGATCCTTCTTCACACCGTACAACCAGAACCCAAAACCTTTCCTTGCTGCACAAGTCAAATCTTTCTTTGTCATGCAACTAGAACCTTTCCTCACCGTACAACCAGAACCTTTCCTCACTATACAACTAGAATCTTTCCGCGCTGTACAACCAGAACCTTTCCTTGCCACGCAACCAGAACCTTTTCTCATTGCGCAGCCAGAATCTTTCCTGACCATGCAGTAGAATCCTAAAATCCAAGACCTCCTTGTGCCACGCAATCAAACCCAAAGAACCAAAGTCTACTACTGGCACCATGCAATCTGGAAGGTTCCAGACTCTAGTTGTTTAGGATTGGTAGTGCCAGTGGCATACCGTTATAAGATTCTCTCTCTTGACTTGCTCATTAGATATGCTCACTGAATTCTCTTGCTGGACCCACTCGCTGGATGCTCTCACTGATGCTCTTGCTGATTCTCTTGCTGATTCCCTAGCTAGATTCTCTTGTAGGACCCACTCACTAGATTTTCAAGTTGCATTTGCTCACTGGATTTGCTTCATTCACTCTCTAAATTTACTGTATTGGTAGTTAGATTTGCAGGATTCACTCTCTTGATTTCCCTTATCACTCATGATATTCATTCAATGCTGCAGACCAATATAGTTTGTACAGTGACAGCTGATGAATCGATAGGTAATGTCAGAGCTGTAGCATACTGTACTTTCTGAGCCTAATGATACTTACATATCATGTGATAAATAGCAATACAACTGAGTTGTAGAATTCCAGATGGCGTCTGTAGGGCTGTGCAATTTTGCGTTTACAGGTTATAAGCCACATGTATAGTGGAAGTTTCATGTTAGAAGTAGTACAATACTGCAAAAAGTAGAGCAGACAGAGGGTGTCAGCATCACCACTTCAAGAGCATCATATACACACGGTAAAATCGTTCACAGTAGGAAGTTACGACTAATAAATGGGCTGCAATGTGGAAACGAAAATGGTAGGTATCATCATTGCCACACGACAAGTATTGTCTACAGGCAGTAAAATCGTTCGCAGTAGGGAGTTAGCACTGATGAATGAACTGCTCCATTTAAATATAGATATTGGGTGTCTGTGCTGGTACATAAACCTTACATTGCAATGCTTATTATGTGGCGCCTCCTCGTTCCCAAGTGGGAGGTAGCAATAAAAGCATCTTATTCATTCGATGCCTATACACACTCCCAACGCAGAATTATTATTTTCCTGACCGAACTAGCTGTACCAATCAAGAAATGCCAGGAACTAGCCTTGCTGTGCATGTAATGCTGGGTAGAAGTAATACCATCAATGATTAATGCTGAAAATGACTCACGACATACGACTAATATGGAAACGAGTGATACTCTCTAAGAGCAACACTGTGAATGGCCCATGTCATACAAGGAATAGCGGAAATGATAGTGCTGATAGAGTAATGCCAGGAACACATATTGCTGTATAAGTAATGCTGGGAATGGGTGATACTGGCAATAATCAATGCCAGAAATGACCGACAACATGTGAGCAATATGGAAACCATTGATACCAGCAATGAGCAACCCTGTGAATAGCCCATACCATATAAGGAATACTGGGAACAAGCTATACCGCATGAGTAATGCCACAAATGAACCAGACCATGCACGTAATTCTGGGAACGAGTAACACCAGCAATGATCAATTCTGGAAAGAACTCACACCTTGAGAGCAATATGAGAATGTGTGATGCCAGCAATGAGCAACACCATGAATGGGTCACACCATATAAGGAATACGAGGAAAGAGGTACGCCAATTGGGTAATGTCAGGAATGAGCTACACTGTACAAGTAATACCAGGAATGGATGATATAGGTGATGATGAATATTGTGAATAGTCTACGCCATACGAGAAAAATCAGAAATAAGCTATACCTATCATGTAATGCCGGAACGAACTACAATATGTGAGCAATACTAGGAACGAGTGACACTGTGTAACATTGGGGTTGTATTGTAATCTGAGTGCAGATGGAATCGAAAGGAGTAATCAGGTTACTTTCAATAATTCACACCAGAATAATCTTAGATCTTGTTTGTGGGGTTTTTTCATTGAGTGTTCGTTCATTGCTGAGCTCTTTTCTTCCAACATGGGAGAAATCTTTCACTGATATACACTCAGTAAACATCACATGATTCCTCTAGGGAATCTCTTCAACCAGGCCTCGCAGTCGTCCATCCCGTCCGTCCTGAGGCCTGCCCGGGACTGGACTATGGCCGCTAGTCCTCGCAGTCAAAGGACGGCCGTCCCGTAGACATTTTTCAGTGAGGACTGGACGGACTGCCGGGCCCGGCCGGGCCCGCC
>Ga0307508_10001145_pt1 | contig 30483 bp, 33 predicted proteins | sample 9_EM_MG_FD_203089 | JGI IMG/M metagenome (GOLD analysis project Ga0307508, IMG submission 203089) | Populus trichocarpa ectomycorrhiza microbial communities from riparian zone in the Pacific Northwest, United States - 9_EM | ecosystem: Host-associated > Plants > Roots > Unclassified | place...
TCCTGGCGGGTCCGGTTCCCCCCCCCCCCCCCCCCCCCCCCCCCCCGGCCCGGCCGCGCCCGCTCGTCCTCGCCGCAGCCTGGTGCGATGCGATGCGATGCGATGCAAGACCCTCCGGTCCGCTCCTCTTCCCCGCCCGCCTCTGCCGTTTCTGAGTCATACACCGCCACGACTCGCTTGCTTGCATACATAGCGACATCCATCGAAGCTTCTTGGAACCCACTCCGCGTGGTTTCGTCTTCGAGCGCCACCCCATCCCCCTCACCCATCCCCACCCCCCCACCCCCCCTTCCCATCTCCCCCTCTTGTTCCGTCACGCCTAGACTAGCCTAGCCTTTCCTGCACGCCCTGCACACATGCGAAAAGAAAAAGAAAAAAGAAAGAAAGGAAGAAATACCGTCATCATTAATAATAGCAATAGTAAAAAAAAAAAATAAAAAAAAAAAAGGAAAAAGGAAAAAAAGAATTATTTCCGGGGAGAATTATTACTATTACATCTTGATCCATCGATCATTCCTCCCCCCCCCGGCTTGTCCTGTTCTGACCTGAGCCTGGTCCGGCCTAGCCTGTCCCACCATCCGAGCCCTACGCGAATCTGGCTGGAGTGCATATTGAGCTCTGCGGATCTCTCGAGCGTTTACCTCCCAACTCTTCTCCTTCCTCCCCTTCCAACTCCTCTCCCCCTCTCCCCTCCTCCTCTCCCCTGTCCTCCTCCTACCAACCCCTCCTTCTACCAATCCTGCTCTTATACCCCCCCCCCAACCCCCAACCCCCAACCCCCAACCCCACCCCCTTGGTTCAAATACCGTGAACCTCCCGCCCCCCGTCGATACAATGTCTCCCCGCGCACAGAAACAGCAGAGCTCTCGGTCACCAGGTAGATCTCCCCGATACCGAGTTGCGAAGCTCTCGGAAGTCCTGTCGTACCCTCTCGACAAGCAGCAGCGTTCCAAGCGTCGATCACCGACATCCCCTCCTCCTCCTCCTCCTCTTGCTCCCCCTCCTCCTCCGCCTCGTTCCAGGATGGCTTCGGCTTCGTCCGCCAGCGGCAATCCTATCGTCCAGTCCCGCAGAAGCCATACAAAGTCCAGGAAGGGCTGCAAGACGTGCAAGAAGAGACACATTCGCTGCGACGAAACAACCCCACAATGGTGAGTGCAGTGCGAACCGACTGATGTGCGGAAAGCGCGGAGGCGAGGAGACGGTGCGGAGGCATGCGAGGGGTGGCAAGGCGGTGGCAAGGCGAAGGGAACGACAGCGCCTTGTGTCCGTGTGTGTGTGTGTCCGTGTGTGTGAGGGAGGGAGGGAGGGAGAGAGAGAGCGAGAGAGAGAGAGAGAGAGAGAGGTTCCGGCGGCGTCTGGTGGCGAGCGGCTTCGAACCGGGCACTATCTTTTTCAGTCGTTCGGACCGGCACTGTCTTTCCTGGTTCCGCTTCTCTTGCTTGCGCCGGCACTGTCTTTCCCGGTTCCGCTTCTCTTGTTCGGCGACAGCTGGCTAATGGGTCTGTAATCTTAATCGTAGTCGCAACTGCACGAAACACAATGTAAGATGTGACTATCGGGACGGAGGTCCGGTCGAAGGCGTCCCCGACCTCAAGATGACTCCGCAGATCGAACGGGAGCTCGACACCTGGAAGAAAACCGGTGTCTACCCGTTCCCCAACCTGGGCCTGGAGCGCCAGCCGTCCCCGACTCGATACTCGCCCACCGACCTCCGGTTGATCCACCACATCTCCTCCATCGCGTCCCAGATGCGGGCCGTCGAACCGGGCAACTCGGCCATCTGGACAAAGAGGGTTCCAATGTTGGTGGCCATGCGGACACGGCCGTGTCCCACCCTCCCCCCTGCCTCCCTCTTCCCACGCTCGCACGCCAGCTGCGGAGGCTTATCTCGCCAATAGGTTCCTGACGATTGCGTCCAAGCACGATTTCGTGATGCACTCGCTGCTGGGCCTTTCCGCATCCCACCTTACGTGGCTGACCGAGTCGTACGCAACACTGCAGCTAGCCTACGAACACCGCGGGCTCGCCTTCCAGGGCCTGCAGCAATCGATCGGTGACTTCTCGAAGGAGAACTCGGATGCGGTTCTCGCTGCATCCATCCTCCTCTCGTGGCAAGTAACTGACTGGTCAGTCCGTCGCTCCCCCCCCCGACATCATCCGCACTCCGATCGTCCCGAAGGAGACTGGCCAGCTGACGTGAAATCGTGCTGTCCAGGCGGTCGTGGGCGAGTCTGCTGCAGGGCACGTCGACGGTCATCGACGCTATGCAGGCGTGGAAGCACGAGAGCGAGTTCGCAGAGTTCATGGAGGAGGGCGATGTCTTCACGCAGGGCTCGCCGCGACCGCAGATTGTCGATGAGCAGCGGGACCGCTATGTGGTGAACCACGTGTACAAATGCCTGCTGCCGCTCGTCGAGTACTTCCGGAACCCAACGCGCGGCGGCCAGGACACCAACGAGCAGGCGCTCAAGGGGCTCGAGGATCTGATCGGCTTCGTGCAGAAGTTGCAGGACAAGATCCCGGCGCCTACGGCGGAGGATCAGTTCCAACTCATGCACCCACTCCGGGGATGGCTGTTCTTCCTCCCGATCGACTTCCTTCGCAGGGGACAGACGGACCCGAGCGTGATGGTGCTGCTCGCACACTTCTACGGCGTGGCCCTGGCCATCGAACCGCTCTTTCCGGCCGTCGGGGCGGCCTACTTCGGCACCATGAGCGTGGGACCCATCGAGCAGATCCACCAGACACTGGTACAGCAGGCGATCGCGACGACAGCGTCGGCGACGACAACCGGCTTTCCAGCGGCAGCCACTGCGGCCCGGGGAGCCCTGGAGCTGATGGACTTCCCCTTAGAGATGGTGAAGCGCTTTCGGGAGCGAATGATCTACCGTCGATCGACGAGCGTGGCGCCTCCTCCAGCGCCGTCTCCCACAGCCGTCACGACAGCATCCTCACCACTGCATTCGAACCACCTCGGCGGATGGGACTTTGGTGCATTCCCGGAGTACGTCATGGTCAACACCGGAGGAGGAGGGGGAGGCGGTTACGTGCCACCGTTGCAGTCGCCGCGGGACGTCCAGAGATCATTCACGGCCAGCGACTTTATCGCGCATGCGATGTGGCGGGAGGGGCCGTAGAGATGGTGTTTGTGGGGGTTTTTTTTTTCATTTGTCCCAAACGAAGTAGACGATTACACGGCTGGTATTTTGCTTTTTTCTATTTTTTATTTACATATTGAAACGAATATTTTTGTCCTTTCACTTGTTGCTACTGCTGCTGCTGCTGCTGTTGTTTCTCCTCCAACCATGCCCTGTGCCTGCCTGCTCTTGCATATACGAGACGGAGAAAGACAGGATGCGCCTGTTTTCTCTCGTTCTTCCAGATTCCTCGCCGAGCGCACGCACGCACGTACATATATATATATGTATATATTATTATCTGCATATATATTTTTTTTATTTCCCCGGTTCTCCGCACACCACAGCTCCGAGCGCACGAAGGGGGGGGGGGGGGGAGTATGTATATAACTATGCAGTTAGCACACACAGCAACGATGTGTAAGTAGCTATCTACTTTAGATATATACAGCGCGTCCGCATGTAGATATGCAGTGCCACCCAACCATCAAACAACGGCCGATCGGCCGCGTTGCGATCCCGGCGCAGACACAGTCGACGATCGGGGGGGGGGGGGGTGCGTGCGGACCGGCGCGTCGGTTGGTTTGGGGTTTGGGTTGTGCTTTGGCTTTGCTTGCGTTGCCTGCTTCTCTGGCCGGCTGCGTGCTGCGTGCTGCGCCCGGGTCGGCTATGTGCCGCGCGTGCGCCTAGATACCGCAGATGCGGCCAAAGACACAGGGCCGACGGAATATCCTCAGAGCGTACAAACTCCCCGTCGAGTTGCTGTGATGACCAAATTACTATGTACTTATGTACTTATGTACACGCTTTGTTTGACACTTTTTTTTTTTTTTTTTTTTTTTTTTTTTACACTGCTGTGCTCTACGCTCGTCTTATCATACAGCGGGTTGCGCTGGGGGGGGGTGCAATCGAACGGATCGGAAGTGCAGAATGGAGACTCGGAAAGTCCACGATACCCACCACACCGACTATCGAAGCATCCAGCGCTCCTCTTCTCCCGCTTGTCTACCTATGTACTACATATACATATCATGGCCTGCTTGCTCCCTCCTCCCCCCACCCCCCTGCCTTTCGCGAATCACCGCGGAAGGATCCACGGACGGGATGGGTTTTTATTACAGCACCGCGACGGAGGGGCCCGGCTCGGGACCTTGCGCGGGAAGAGCGTATTTGGCAAGCAATGTTTGGCTGTTTTGGCTGGTTGTTTGTTTGTTTTGTTTGTTTGTTTGTTTGTTCAGGGGGGGGGGGGGGGGGGGGGGTGGAGATTTCCAGCTCCTCCGAGACGAGGCGGCAGACAACGAAAACGTGCGCTGCAGAGTTGGGGCGTACTTGAAACAGCCCCCAGCCGGCCGCCTACATATCTGCATACATGCATGCATGTGTGTACGTATGTATGTACATGGGCTGGCGCGGGTTGGTTCGCGAGCGGTGGGTGGATGGATGGGCACGTGAGATGTGACGGCTGACCGCGGCGAGATAAGCATAAATTTATCGTCGCGATATATACATACATGCGTACGTAGAGTACTGATGCGCGGAGTGCCCGAGTGTATGTATAGCACGCGGAGGAGAACGGCGGGGGCTGGCGTGCCCGCTCCGTCCAGCGGCGACCGAACGTATCCCGCGGTCCCCTCCGTGTCCGGCGGGACAGCAGAACCGGGCTCGGCGGGGCCGCCAAGGGCCAAAGGGCCAGCGCCATCGCCACGAGGGCAGCGAACTTGTCCGGACTCTCGTCTGGGGGCTTCTGGCACGGCCAGGGAACGGGACAGTGACACGCTACGCAACTACATACGTCAGTCCGAGGCCCGGGGAAAGACAGACAGGATAGGATGCGATAGGAGGAGAGAGGCTATTCTATTGCTCGCTACTCGACCGCCAATGAGCACAGGAACCAGCTGCGAGAGCTCTAAGAATACACGCTCCTGCATCCTCCGGACAGATATGCGAGACGAGCTGAAGTCGTACGCCACCCACCCCGCCGTCCTCCATCATCGCGGGGCAACATGTGCATGTAGTTCCCAGCAGCGAGGGTGATTGGGCGTACGTGTCTCTCCAGGCAGAGTATCGTGGGAGTATGTATCATATGCAACCCGGCATCGTCTTTCCCTCTCCCCCGCCAGTGCGATCCGAATGGAAACAGTCACCGGTGTGCGACGACCGGATTGGCCAGGAAAGCGAGCGAGGACCGACGGATGGCGTTGTTGTTTCCCTCTCTGCTAGTTCGAGTTTCTAATAATATTTCCAGCCACCCGCAGCGGTATGTACATACAGACTGCCTACATACATAGGCGGTAGCTAATCGGTATTGCTAACTGGCGTGGAAAAGTTCGGTGGCTCGAGATTGTTTTTTTTTTTTCGGGCCGTTATTTATATCCCAGGCGGGCAGATCTTGGTGCCGTGGCCAAGTGGAGGGGGGAGGTTGACGGAGACGGCGGCGGCGGCAGTGGTGGTGGTGGAGAGGTAGGGATGGACGTGCAGCATGTGGATCGTCGTTCGGTGCTATGAATAACTCTGTGCCTGTGGACGGATGGCTGGATGGATGGCGATGATGGACCGAGCACGCCGACCGAGGAGACATCTATTAGTCTGTCAGTTGTCCATCGGAGAGCCAGAATTAGACGGGAGGGGAGAGGGGGCACGTGGCGCTGTGGAGGGACAGAAATTCAAAGAGCCGCCGTATTTTCGGTTCGATCGCGCCGTGCAACGACCGACCGTATAGTTACATAGTAAGCCAGCAATTTCGTCAGGAAAGCTGGTGTAACGAGGTGTAACGAGGCGTTTCAGAGGGAGGGGCCGACTGGCCGATGACGGCCCGGCAATGGGGAGGGGGAGCAGATGTCGGTCGCGCTGGGAGAGTGGAGGGAGAGAGCGGGCGTGTGTAGCGGCGAACACTAATGTGGTCGCGGGCTCGGCTGTTCCGTGTTCGCAAGGCTGTGGCCGTCTGAGACAAGGCTAGGTACCGGTAACTGCATTGGACACGGTGATCCGTCGGCATCGCCGAAGGTTTGCCGCGTCCGCCGGCATCGCCGAAGGTTTGCCTTGTCCGTCGTCCCCAAGCGTGTATGAGAAGCCGAAGGCTATGCAATGGTGGCAGCGCACACTCTGCCTCCTGGCAGCGCGACGGCAGTTGCCGGCCACCGTCGCTTGGCGCTCCATGCTTGCAAGCAGTCGTCAGCCGTTAACTAATTCCACGGAACATCTCCTTGAAAGGGGAAAGTTCGATACATACCTAGGCATTCTCTCGCCCTGCACCAGTCCCTCCGTGCACCAACAGACGAATTCGGAGCCGAGCTTGGCCCCCTTATGCGCACTTGGCCCGTCAGTGCCGTCCACGCCGAAACTCCCCTTCCCCGCGACGATCGGAGCCATATCTAACTGCCAGACGGCAGTTACGGGTGCCGGGATGAGCGGTGGGGGCCGTTTTCGAGAGACGAAGCCGCATGCTCTAGACCAGGAACGCGGTGCCGTTCACGAGTGACGCCCCGCGATCGATGAGACGGTACATAGGGACCCTGCGTCGGGAAGTGGTCCCAGGTTTCCACTCTCTGACGGTGATAGACTTCCTGCGGGCACCTCGAGACTCGCTGACCCGCGCTCCCTCACGGCTGCGAACACCGTTCTTGGATATCGTCCGTGATGTATTTATCTGCACTGATCCTCATCGCCGGCCACCAAAGTCCATACGCGCGTGTCCAGCAAGCAAGTGCTTGCTAGAAATTGCACTGTATCTCCGAAATCCAGTCGGGGGAAGGTCTCCGTCAGGGACTGCGTGCAGCACGTGACACGCCCGGTCCGAGTGACGACTGCAAGCTCGTGGAGCCTGCAGGAATGGCGACGACTGCGGAAGCGGACGGAGTCTTGGAGCGAGTGGAGGCTACCGATTTAAACAGGGCTCGGAAGAAGTGAATGGTGGCTGTCCGTGATGACCGGGAGTGAACGAGACTTGGGAGAGCATGAGATGAAGAGAATTGGAAGACTGAATGGGTCTTGGCAGACTCGATGCCGATCGGTAGCGAGAGCAGGAAGGTCGGAGGAGAGTCGAGGCAGCGCAAGCGAGCGGCAGCCAACTTGCAGTGCAGACAACCGAAAGAGGAGCCTAATGCGTTCCATACGCGCTTTATCGCCAAACTGTAAAATGCGCGCCCAGCGAGTGCAAGGTGATGATGGCGATGATGATGATTCATTGATCGCATGCAACCCTGTCGGATCATGGCGATATTATATACAGTCCTGTCCCGTTTGCCGTCCGCCACGACCTCTCGCCGTCCGCTGGCGGCTCGCGGCAACTCCCCCCGCCCCTGCCTGGCCTTTCCCAAAATTTCAAGAAAAGGATGAGAAGAATGAGAAGTAACGACAGGCAACTTGTATCGCGACCCTAAGAAAAGACGAGAAAGGAAAAGACTCTTTGCTCCCGTCACCTACTCCTCCTCATCCTTCGCGGTGCGCAGGAAGTCCAGGATTGACTGGGTGCACCGCTCATCCGCGAGCAGGTCTCGGATCTTGAAGCGTTTCTTCCCTCTTCCCGTAGCTCTTCGTACCTCCGCCCACGGGGGTTCTCCGCCGCGTCCTCCATTGTTTGCAGTTTTTTGAACGGTTGGTTCCGTGTCTGTGTTTTGTACTGACACCACCCGCACGCCGCCGTGTCCGCGTTCTTCGTCCACTCCAGGTATTGCCCAGTACGGCAGTGCCCCGTTCCAGGCTGGTGGAACCGTTCTGCCAGTCGCGTCGGTCCCCGGGCCACCGCTGTGTTTTGGCGCATCTTTCCCGGCTTTCTGTACTTCTTCTCTTTAATTCTCCCCTCCAACCAGCTCCGCGCTTCTTTCCGCAATCTCGCGCCTGATGTTGGTGGCGACCTGGGGAGAGGCATCCATCGCCTTCCATATCGATCTGTATGGCCCATCCATTCTACCCCTCGTGCGTCCGGCTCCTCTGCCGCCTGTCTCACTGCCTCATCCGCCTTCTCGCTGCGCCACTCCCTCGTGGGCCGGACACCACCGCACTTCAATGCTTATTATATCCGGTCTTGCTGCTCTCAGTTGGGCTATCCATTTCCTCGCTTTTAAGGCGTACTGCTGACCTGGTCCTGGCTCGCCCGACGCGATACTCGTGATTGCGGCCTGCGCGTCGGTGAATATGGTGACCTTTTCCGGGGCGAGCGGTCTCCTCGCTGCCACCTCCAATGCTCTCGCCAGTGCTGCGCGTTCTGCATCGAAGGCCTCCTGGATAGAGCCCATGTGCGTTTTAGTGGTCGCCCGCCCCTCTCCTTTTTTCCAGACTGCTGGATAACCTGATGCGGCGCCATCGACTCGTGACCCATCCGTGAAGGTGGTCAGGCCTGCTCTGCCTCGCGATGCTTCCTCCTTCGCTTCCTTGCGCCCTTCTATTATCAAGTCCGCTCCCAGCTTTCTGACGTGGGAGGCAGTGTTATTTCCTCAACTCTGCCTGCGTGCCCAAGTGTTTCCCCCAGCCTTCCTCCCAGGCCTGATGGTGCCCCTACCACTTCTTTGGCCTCACTGCCCCGTGGAAGGCAGAGCAGCCGCGCCGCAGATCGTCTCTGCCTGGGCAACTGCTGGCCGTATACTTGACTCCACCATCAGGGCGCCCAGGTTGGTTGTCCGGAAGCACCACCTTACTGCGCATGCTTCCTGGCTGACCAATTTCTGCCGTTCTACTTCGCCTCCCTTCATCCCCTGCTTCCCTTCCCCGCAACACATTGCCATACATCGCCGCTGACTGTACTCAGGCAGTCATTACCCTCGACAGTTGGCTGATGTAAGCGAGTGCAAGGAGGTTGAAATCCCATGTGGAGTTTCACAGCATCGAGTGAGAAGCAGTGTCGCATTCCTAAAGATATCCAACGATACCCGTCCCACACGGACTACTCTGGGCATTCAGTCTTGCGTCGCTCCGCCAAACACGCGTGAATGTCGAGCGCATCTTGTCATTCCGTGCGCATTCCATGTTACCGTAGGGGAAGTGTCTGTCAGCCGTGCGAGATGGGGCCCGAAAGATCGAATGAGGGTGCAACTGAAGAGATTGTCGTTCCTGAAGGACTGAAAAATCCGCCCCGCAAGGGGGCAAACGGTGAGGTGCGTTCGATTCACTGGGGAGCTTTGATCCTCCACCACTACGACAGCATGTAAGGGCGGTTTACGGTTTACGATTTACGATTTACGGTTTGGTGGAAAGTACCAGAAGTTCTGCTCCAACCAGCGGCCAGTCAAGCCGATACGCAACTGCGACTGTCCCTTTAGGAGCCCCCTGGATGACCTAGTACGCAAAGCCTATATTCCGCCGTATAAAAACCCCCTCTCTCCCCCTCTGCCACTGCTTCCTCTCTTCCTATTTCAATCATTCATACGCATATCCTCGACACAATGCCTTCCACCACCACCGCCCCGACCGCTCGCCAGTTCTCCTCGAACCCGCACGACTGGCTCTTCAGTCAGGTCAACGCCGGCTCCGCAAACCACTTTGACGACATGTACAGCGGGTACTACATTGGGCCCAAGAAAGCGCAGGTACGTATCTCCATGCTGGGCGCGAGGGCGGGCGTTGGCTGACGACAACATGTGCAGCCCAAGAAGAAAGGCTTTGTCGCATTGCTGGGCAAGATTAGGGCCAAGCTGGAGTAGAGGAGCGATCCGCTGTGGATGTGGTTTGTCGTCCCCCAAAAGCTGTCGAAGAGAGGGGAATGCTAACTGAAATTTAGTCACTGGAAAGAGCTTCGGCGGTCGCAGCATATGGCGCGAGATACGCCCAGAGCAACACCGTCAAGCCACAGGGTCTCGAGACACACGCCCAGCCATACGGCCTCGAGATGCACAGTCCGTCCTCAGGCCACAGGCCCCGCCGCCATACACGGCCCCGGCGAAAAATACTCAGTCAAGCTCTTTACGGGCGATGGAGAATGGGTGGGACCCCAAGTGATGGAAAAGTTTGAGAGCCTTTGTTTGAGAAAGTTTGTTTGGGCAAGGTTTTTTTGTGGTGGAAGTTTGTTGTGAAGGCTTTTTATTGTTGGGTGAAGGTTTTTTTGTGAAGGGTTTTTTTGTGAAGGTTTCTTTTGTGAAAGTTTCTTTTGTGAAGGTTTTTTTGTGAAAGTTCTTTCGTGAAGGCCCCTTTGTGAAGGCTTTTTCGTGGAGGCTTTTTTGTGACGGTTTTTGTGTGGTATATATAAGTACCTACCTCAACGGCAGAAACAAGGGGTAGTCATGCAAACTCAATCCCAAGTTCGCGTGAAATTCGGTGCGCGAAACACTGCCCAACTCGTTTGGTCATCGTACTATCATGAGCCAAAAATTGGTATAGCAGCTTGCCTTCTATCACTCGCCCACCGGGTGACGTTTCGTGTACAGGCTCCAGTGTCGATACCTCCCTCAAGCCAGCAGGTTCCGCGGACAGCCCACGGCCGTGGCCGCTTGCAGCCTGTATACCAACCCCGGACTCGATATTGGACGCTTACTTGCTACGCCTTTTCTCCACAAAAGCTGCTGACGCCATGACACGGTGCGGTGGGGTGCAATCGATTGCCTGCAAACTCTGATCCTCCACTAAGTACGCCAGCATGTAAGGGCGGTTTACGGTTTGGAAGTAAAGCACCAGAAGCTGTGCTCCAACCAGCAGCCGTCAGCAGAGACACGACTCAGAGTTGAGCGTGCACACCATTCACCATAACCCTCAATGACCCCGCACTGGAAGGCTATATTCCGCCGTATAAAAACCCCCCTCTCCCCCCTCTCCCACTGCGTCCTCTCTTTCTTCCACCATCATTCATACGCATATCCTCCACACAATGCCTTCCACCACCACCGCCCCGACCGCTCGCCAGTTCTCCTCGAACCCGCACGACTGGCTCTTCAGTCAGGTCAACGCCGGTTCCGCAAACCACTTTGACGACATGTACAGCGGGTACTACATCGGGCCCAAGAAAGCGCAGGCACGTATCTCCATGCTGGGCGCAAGGGCGGGAGTTGGCTGACGACAACATGTGTAGCCCAAGAAGAAAGGCTTTGCCGCATTGCTGGGCAAGATCAGGGTCAAGCTGGAGTAGAGGAGCGATTTGCTGCGGATGTGGTTTGTCGTCCCCCAGGGGCTGTCGAGGAGAGGGAAATGCTAACTAAAATTCAGTCACCGGAAAGAGCTCCGGCAGTCGCGGCATATGGCGTGGGATGCCCCCAGAACATCGTCAAGCCACAGGGTCTCGAGACACACGCCCAGTCATACGGCCTCGAGATGCACAGTCCGTCCTCAGGCCACAGGCCCCGCAGCCATACACGGCTCCGGCGAGAAATACTCAGTCAAGCTCTTTACGGGCGAAGGAGAATGGGTTGAACCCCAAGTGATGGAAAAGTTTGTTTGAGGAAGTTTGTTTGAGAAAGTTTGTTTGGGCAAGGTTTTTTTGTGGTGGAGGTTTATTGTGAAGGCTTTTTTTTGTTGGGCGAAGGTTTTTCGTGAAGGTTTTTTTGTGAAAGTTTTTTTGTGGTGGATATACCTACCTCAATGGCGGAAACAAGGGGTGGCCATGCAAACTCAACTCCAAGACTGCGTGAAAGTCGTTGTGCGAACCACTGCCCGACTCGTTTGGTCATTGTAGTATGGTGAGCCAAAAATTGGTATGGCCGGCCGACTTCTATCACTCACCCATCGGGTGACGTTTTGTGTACGGGCCCCTGTGTCGATACCTCCCTCCACTAAGTACGCCAGCATGTGGGGGTGGTTTTCGGTTTGAGCTGTACTCTAACCAGCAGCCGTCGACAGAAACACGACTCGGAGATAAGCTTACACACCATTCAACCGTATCCCTCGATGACACCGCACTGGAAGGCTGTATCGCCATACAACAACCACTCTCCCACTCTCCCTCTGCTTCCTCTCTTTCTCCCCATAATCTACACGCGCGGTCCACGCACGCGCCCCCCGTGTCGATGCCACCCTACTAGCCAGCACGCATATCCCAACCCCGAAGGCGAGACTGGGCGCTCGCTAGCTATATCTTTTCCCCCCTCCGATTCGCTTTGCCCCGTAGATGGGATGGAGTCGTTGTCGCTGCTTGACTGCGTTTCCCCACGGCTTGGCCCGGCTGTGCTTGCCGACTGACCTACCCACTGGCCCCATCTGCTGGGTGCTGGTTGACGGATCTCTGCGTCTGCAGGTGGGTACGGTGGGTGGGCATCTACGAGGTTGAGAACTCCAAAAAGGCGGCGCTCCCGGCTATGCCCGCTATCAGAACCTTGCCTAATGCGGTTTGGATTCCGCATTTCGGTTGTTGACGTCTTCGACATCACGGGTTTTTTTTAATCGTACTCGCATATAGCCAAATATGTATCTATACTATGGCGGCGTACCTAATTACCCTGAGTCCCGGCCACTCCACCCCTGCGACATCACGGTAGATCACTGCTGCGCCTTATGTGCCGACGAGTCATGCGTCCTCTATTCCGATAATCCACGAATTCTGAATCTCTTCTCATTGATATCTAGCGCTGTAGCGCGGACCGCCCCACTAAACTATCCAAGTCCGAGTCCAAGTCCCAGCGTTTGCTCGCAAGCCACAAAACCGCGCACAAGTGGAAAGAAAAATAGCCAAACTCCCGAACTCCAAACCGCACGCGTCCAGAAAAGAAGAAAAAAAACCGAGAACCATCAAGATCAAAGGCCGAAGCGATCCAGGACGCCCCTCCATCCGCTGACGACCTTGTATCCACGGCCGACGACGGGCTTCGGCTTCCGTGGCCCATTGCGGTAGATGACGTCGACGACGATGGTGGCCAGGATCATAGCCTGCAGGAGCATCGTTCCCACCAGCGCCCATCTCGCCGCGAGCTGTCGACCATCAGCGTCAGCGTCCGCGAATCATTGGGTATTGGGGGACGGGGGTTACTCACCATCTCGCCGCAGAGGAACGGAAAGTCGATCGAGACGTTATCCCACGTCTGCTGTCTCGCGACGCAGACCCAGAACAGGGTCGTCTTGCTCCCCTTCGCGATCCTGTTGTCGAGGGCGACGGCGGCGATCACGAGCGCGAGACAGACGCTGGTGATGGACAGGGCCGAGAACTTGTGGGCGGCGGAGCTGAGCTTGCGGACGTCGGCGCGGATGGACAGGGCGAAGAAGGCTAAGTCGGCGGCGAACGTGGCGACGGCGGCCGCGAGCATCACGTACGTGCCGTCGAAGAAGATGTTGCGCGGCCACACGTCGTCGCCGTTGCCGAGCGTCGTCCCCCGCGTCGACGTGTACGTGTACAGCAGACTGCCGATGCTGCCCAGCGTCGTGCCCGACGTGATCATGCTCGTGATCCGCAGCGTCAGCCGCAGCCGGTAGTTCAGCTGGTGATAGTCCAGCCGCGCGATGAACTTGCGCATCCCCCGCTTCGTTGGCAGCCCCGTCCGTCGCCGCCGCGGCTTCTTCTTCTTCTGTTGCGACACGAGCGGCTCCGCCGCCGGCCGGCCGTCGTCTTCTTCCCTCTCCACCTCCTCCTCCTCACTAAAGTCCTCGTGGAAGAGACTCGCGCTCGATCGGCCGAGTGTACTGATGTCGCGCAGACCGCCCGTCGGATCCATCACTGCCATTCTAGTGCTGTCGTATCTGTAGGGTGAATTATTTTTCCGGGAAGATTCTGAGCTCGTGTGATCAATTGCAGATGGATGATCGATTCAGGGCGTCCTCGCCACTTTATGTACTGTACTTCCCCCCTCCCAACAACAACACACACACACACCCGAAAAAAGGAAAAAAAAAACAAAAACGTCAGCCATTTGCGGGTTGCGTACATAGATCCGATTGTCGGTTTTCGATTGGCGGGTGAAAGAGCTCAGCTCTGCACAGTTGCCTGCTATGATGCAATGAGCTCAGTCAGCGTTGTACATAGTTACAAGGTATGTAGATAGAATTTGTACTCTACACAGATAGACTGTGCGCCGTGCGGGGAAATGGTCGCTGATTGCACCCCCGAAAATAGCAGCGGCACGGCGCCACCAGCCACAATGTCGACCTGTACATATAGATATATCTATCTACCAGTGTTTCGGTCTTCAAGGGACTCCCTGCGCCGGACTCAGCCACTGCACAGCAAATGCCTTCATGCTCAGCACTCGCTCGCTCACTTACTCACTCCGCTCCACTCCACTCCACTCCAGTCCGGTCCAGTCTTCAGGCCTCCAGGCCTACCTTTACTCGCGTCTTGCGGAAAATCCGAAACAACTCCTTCCGATTACAAAGCGTTCCAACATCCGGGAAAGGGGGGGAAGAGATAACCACTCCATCTAAAAAAAGCCGCCGTCCATACGTAACGCTTTGAACGCCTTCTACGCCCGAAGAAAAAGACAAAACGCCTCGGGCTGGGAGACGCTGTGGACCTTCACCGTATGGTACATATTTACAATGCCGTCAATCAAATGCGAATCCAAACTTCATCGATCATCCCGTTACGGTACGTTACATATTAAGAGAAAAATGAAAGAAGAAAAAAAAAACTCGTACTTAGGTAGATCTCCCACTCAAAGTCGTAAGTATGAGGTATGTACAAACAAAAAGCCCCCTCCCCAAAAGTTGCTAGAGGATGGGAAAATATGCTGAAACAAGGAAATACATCGCAGGACAGATTCCAAACTTGTTGGGCGTCACGCCATCCGACTAATCAGTAACTCTCTTTCTCGCCGTCGATCGGGAAGCGGTCCAGGAACTTAAACGTCTTAAGACCCCTCTCGAAGTCCGAGACGAAGCTGGAGTCCATGCTAAACCTGTCAGTGACGTAGACTCCGGTAGCGTCAGTGACGACGGCGGCAGCGACCAGACCGGCCCGTCCGACGCCGACGCCTCCGACGGGCTTGCCGTAATTATACGCGTCACGGACGATCTGCGCGGGGCGTCCGGCGGGGAAGAGGGTCGACTTGGCCCGGAACAGGTTCTTAGTGCCGTCAGTAACGATGATGCCGTCGAACAGGACCGCGTCGGCTCCGGAGTAGGTGGCTCCGACACCGTCGACGAGGGTCTCGGCGATCACAGTCGGGTTCGCGCCTTTCGCCTTGAAGGCGGCAGCGATCTCCGCCGCTTGTGCGAGCGAGCTCTTGGAGCCAATGGTTGCTAGGATGCCGATGTTGAGGGTGGCGATGCTGGGGAGGGGCTCTCCGAAGACTGCGACGTCCGCTGTCTTGTTGTTGTGGTAGTACTTGGGGTCCGGCTTGGGAGCGGGCTGTCCGACGACTAGTGCGATGCGGGTGGCGAGGTCGTTGGAGATCCTGTTGAACTGGGCGATAGCGCGCGCCTGGACGTTCTTCGACTTTACGTTGGACAGCTCGAAACGAGCACCGTTGACGACCATCTGCTGCTCGGCCTTCGAGAGCGAGTTCCAGAACAGGCGGGGCTGGGTCCAGTAGTCTAGGAAGGTGGGCGAGATGTCACGGACGTAGTGGGCGTCGACGACCTTGCGTGCAGGGGCAGTGAAGAATCCCTTCCCTTCGGTCTGGTTCGCGGCGAACGGCGACCCAGCGTTCAACGAGTTCTCGCTGTAGGGGTAGATGTTCTCGTGGATCATCTGCTGGCCAGCGCCATCGCGATTGTTGTTGTGGACCGCAACCCTGGGTCTGTTGATGGGGATCTGCTCGAAGTTGGGGGATCCCATGTTGCGATTGAGCTGGGTGTCGACGTACGAGAAGAGCCGGCCCTGCAGCAGAGGATCTTCGGAAAAGTCGATACCACGGACGACATGGCCGGGGCAAAACTATCGTTTCTGTCAGCGTTCACTCGACTGACGGAGGAAGTTCCGCTCACCATCGACTGCTCGGTCTCGGCAAAGAAGTTGCGGACGTTCTTGTTGAGGACAAGCTTTCCGATCGGAGTGATCGGGACGTATTCGACGGGGACGATCTTGGTGGGGTCCAGCAAGTCGAAACCAAAGCGACGGACATCGTCCTCGTCCATGATCTGAACGCCAAGCTCCCACTCGGGGTAGTTTCCGCTCTCGATGGCGTCCCACAGGTCCTGGCGGTGGAAGTCGGCGTTCTTGCCCGCCAGGACCTGTGCCTCGGGCCAGATCAGGGAGGCCAGGCCTTGTTGCGTCTTGAAGTGGAATTTGACCAGCTTGGACTCGCCGCCGTCGTTCACGAAACGGAAGGTGTGCACGCCGAATCCGTCCATGTGCCTGTAGCTGCGGGGGATGCCATGGCCGGAGAGCGCCCACAGGAGGGTGTGCATCGTCGAAGGGTTCATCCCGAAGAAGTCCCAGGCGCTGTCGTGGGCCGTAGCCGCCTGCGGAATCTCATTGTCGGGACTCGGCTTGACTGCGTGGATCAGGTCGGGGAACTGGATCGCATCTTGGATGAAGAAGACGGGGATGTTGTTGCCGACCACATCTATCCCGGGGGGTTCAGTGTGCAATCCTCAACACGAAATGTCCGGCGAGCACATCATACCGTAGTTGCCCGCGTCGGTGTAGAAACGCAGGGAGAATCCATGGACGTCCCTCGCGGTGTCGGCGCTTCCCCGGGATCCGGCAACGGTGGAGAATCTCAGGAAGGTGGGCGTTTGCTTTCCGGCTGCGCCCAGGAAAGACGCAGCGGTGATGTTCGACCAATCGGCGTACGACTCGAAGTAGCCATGAGCGCCGGCACCACGGGCATGAACTGGCTCCCACCACGTCAGCGCCGCCCCACCACCATCCTCGCCCTGTGTCCACGCGCAAACCCACCAGCCCTCTCGGGGATACGCTCATGGTCGAAGCGTGTGATCTTTGTCCGCAGCACAAAGTCTTCCAACAGCACGCCGCCTCTGGCGCCGACCTTGAGCGAGTGCCGGTCGTCGACGGGCGTGCCGAAGTCGGTGGTCGTGTAGCTGTCCGAATCGTCGACGGCGAATCGGTCGAGGAAGCCGTCGTCGCCGGGGAGCTTCTCCTCGCGCTTCCGAAGCTGCGTGTGCCCGCCGCCGTCGCTGCTGCTGCCGCCGGTGCCCATGAATGGACACGCCGCCGAGGCGAGCAATGCGTTGACGACGATGCCACTGAGCAGCAAGACCCTCATTGTGTCGGTAGATGGGGGGAAGCGAACTGAGCCGAGCTGAGCGGTGAGGATCGAGTGGAGTTCGGATCAAGCAGATGGATCGATGCTCGTGAAGCAGTCCTCGAGTGGAAGCGGGACGGATTGGCGCCGGTCTTATATATCCGCACGCACGGCGCAACAGCGGGAGGATCGAGCGCGATTAAGGCCTAGCCGATGGAAGGAGCGTGGCAGCGGAGCCCACACGAGGATCAGGCATGGCCTCAGGTGTGAGTGAGTGGGTGAGGGAGGGAGGGAGGGAGTGAGTTGGCGAATGGCTGCTCAGCTGGGTCTAGGGATGTGCTGCGAGCGGGTGACGGGACGTTATGTCGGCCCCAGTCCGCCATCACCACTTGCGCTGCTGCTCCTGCATCAGCCGAGCACATACGCCGTAAATGCCATGGACCATGTCGGCTCCGGCATTACTCTCTACTCGGATACCTGGCTCCCTCAAGCCGACCCCGAATCTCGAGAGGTCGAAGCCAGTAATTCTGGCGGCGGTGGTGGGGTGGTTACGGATGTCGATCTCCCTTTTTTCTTCTTCTTCGCTCTGGGCCAATCAAAGCGCGTATGTACGTGGATGGATGGACCGTTTTCCTCCCGCAGCTTGGCTGATACACACTTACCACTTATATCCGCACTCTGCCTAACTTGCCTCTGCATGCACCACATCCTGTGCTGCTCGGCTCAAAATTATATATAGCAACCGTATACGCAGTGGTCAATGTCCTGAAGCGGCTGCAGGTATACATGCATAGTAGATAGTTAAGACACGAAGAGCTGAGAGGCCCCCGCGGTCCCGTCTGTTGTTGGTTAGTGCGCTGTGCTTGCGTGGGACAAAAGGAGAGAAAAAAGAAAGAAAAGAAAGAAAAGAAGAAAAGAAAAGAAAGAAAGAAAAAAAGAAAAAGAAAAGATCGGAACGGCGCTTTTGGACATGACGCAACAACGAATAAAGCATGACAGGGTTTGACGAGAGCACGCGCCGAGAGTTTGTGCTCCAACTCTTCAATGACGGCGAGGGTTGCAGTCGTACATACAGCTCTCTGCCGACTGCTTCCGCTGCGTGGGGGATCGGAAGAGCCAGCGTCATGTCGAATATCGAGCCCGCGGAGACATCGACGTCCAATCAGCGATGAACCAGATCAACACGTCTTTTTTTTTTCCTGCTGCAGTATCCAGCAAGCCTCCGTCGCAGACCAGCTGGATCGCCGTCTGGAGAGCGCCGGCCACCAGGGACACGGTAACAGTCCGTCCGCTACACCACTCCTTGCCACTCCACTCCATGCCCCGAATGAAATCTTGGGCATTACAGGTTGGTGGTGAAGTGTTTCGCAGCCAGCTATGTGCTACTTCTACCCTGCTCTGTCCGCCTGCCTGCCTGGTAGGGCTCCGTGGGCGTCCGTCAGTTCCTAGTCCGGTTCTCCGTCCTCCGTCCTCCATCTTCTATCATTCCACTGACGAATACGTATCCTGTCAGATTGCCAGCAGCCAGCCAGCCGGTAGACCCTCTCCCGACATTGGCCCGTTGGCGTCGTTGGCTACGTCGAGAGGGATACGCCCATCCTATGCGAGCAGACGTTGGGGGTAACTTCTGCTCACGTGTGGGATGAGAAAGCACGACCAAACATCCGACCCACTGTCCGTGAGCGACACCCGGTTCAGGCTACGCGTACTACCCTACGCAGGGTGATGGCACGAACAGCTGAACGATTTGCCAAATCCCGACTATCAAACGACGCCGCCACCGACGCCGGGACAGATGTGGAGTGGGGCAGGCGGATCCCCGTCCACAGCATGCGAGGCAGGGTATCTAGATAGTGGGCGTGGCGGGGGACTGGGGAATCGACGTTGGAGACGGAGTCCAGCCCCCGAGCTGGGATGGCAATGGCAATTGTGATGAGCTGTGATGGGAAGGACACGCGCTAAGGCATGTCGGAGTTGTCGACTTGTCGCCCCGGTGGAGATGGAAATGGAAAATTGCAAGCACCAGTCAACCCTGCGCTGGAACAGCAGCCCTCGTCCAGCCTCAGCTCGAAGTCCGAACCGAAGGGATCTCTGTCGGAGTGGGGTCGGGATAGATGCTGCACTCGATTCGACCTTCCCGCCCCAGTTCCGCGCGCGTGGCTCAGGGCTCGAGCCTTCCTTCGGCCCGGCAGTGACCCCTCGCCATTCTATGTGTACCTATGTACTAGACTTCGTTCGTTCGCTGCGGTGGAGAAGCGCACGGCAACGGTACGGCGGTTGCATTCGCGCTCGGGCTCGAACTGCCGGTTGGTTTGTTGGTTGACGGACTGGCGAAGTCGCGCACGGCTGGCATGGCAGTAATCTGCGCTGCAAAGAAGAAGTGATACATACATACATCTGTACGTACTCTATGAGCGGCTATCTATCTGGGGTCGGCTGATCCGGGGAGTGGCTAGCTTCTTGGAGTAATCAGCTGAAGAAGGACGTTCGGCAGGCTCTATTCTTCCATTTTCTTTTTCTTTTTCTCCTTGTGTTTCTTGTGCACAGTTGAATACAGTAGCAAAAAACGAGGTTTTAAATAGATGTCGCTATGGCAACGCCACTTACTTATGTATGTACATGCGAAAATGCTGCCGGATAGAGAAAAGAAATCCGAGTGACAAGCGACAATTCCGTGCTACGACGGCTGTCTTCGGATTACATTTGCAAAAACACATCCATATTTAAGTTTCGTTACGCAGTCGCGCTCTGGCGGCGTTGACACAGAATACGCATATTCTTTTTTTTTTGGGGGGGGGGCAAGATGCCGCCATAGCACACTCGCATATGTACTCTTCATAGGATACATATGCATATGTATGCGCAGGGGAGCCTGGGGGCATCTTTGGATTGACTCAAGTACATAAAGGTCATAAACGATCCTTGAATTCAGGGGAATCCAGACCGAGGCGGTGCGCGCGTTGGGTGGAGTGGGGCACGGGAGGGGGGCGGCGTACACGTGGGGGCTCCCTGGACCTCCCCGCGCATATGTATCATATGTATCTAAGATGTAGGTACATATCCTAGAAGCAGGCTCTTGGCGCCCCCAAAAAAGAATGCATACAAAGTATGTACTCTATGTGTGTTCAACTCCAGACTATCTAGGTGGGACGTAATGGGGGTGTTTAGCGCGCTGGGGCCCAGTACATAGGGATTTCGCAACTTTGGGGTGAAACCGTGAAAGTACTATACTCTATGTAGAATCTATTCTCGATTTTAGCGGCGAAACCCTTGTATCTAGATACATACTTATGTAGCCCGTCCAGTCAGCGAACATCAAACATACTCACTGTCCGTCGTGAGCCCTCAACGTCGGGAGCAGTGGCTCGCCTTATGTGGTGGCTTAACTGGCATCCTCGCTGCGAGTGGGTACATTCTCTACCACCGGTCACAGAAACAGGACGCTCTCCCTTCCCTCCACGTGACGATGTCGCTCTGGCCTGTTACATAACCTCAACTTCTCGCTGGTGCTTGTACATATATACAGGGTACTCGGCGGTTGAACGCCTAGGATTATCTGAGGCTAGATATGGGGTGTACATATGTAGAGGCTGTGAAAAAGCAGATTCGAATGCCCTAACTAAGGCCTGCGTTAGCGGCATGAACCAACACCAATGTCCCGCTACCACCACCACTACCACCAGCACTACTTCGGCCCGGCACAACAGAGAGAAAGAGTCGAGAAGAGAGGGAACCGAGAAGGGGGGGGGGGGAGCTGTGCGAACACAGTCAGGTTGAATACAGATTGCCAGCTGGTGGTGTGGTATTTCCCTGTGCGGCTCAACTGCACGCTAGCCAGCAACGGTGGCAGTCACCCTTCCGAATTAATTCTACCACCTATCTAGCGTTATTTACTGGTGCACTGACCAGTGTTCAATCTTGATCTTGTCTAGATCCAATTTTTTTACTATCTATGTTGTGTCAAGTGTTGGTGGTCTCTGGCAGGAATTCTTGTGAGCTTCTTCATCGGCCTTAGAGCGGGTGCCAACTAGAGTAGAGTATCTATTCCTAACTTAAGCAAGCCATCCCCAGACACTACCTAGTCGTCCCCAATATTTGGAGATATTCTAGGGCTGGGGATCGTGAGTTTCACCGGTTGCCACAGTGATATCTACTCCTCTAACGCCTTGCGAAATCCCTCAACTATGTAGATAGAGTAGATATTGCGGTTTAAACAAGAACAGCACCTGTACCGCATCGCAATCGCATTATCCGCTTTTGATATTAAGCGGACAGCGGGGTGGCGGTGACCTGAATGAAATTGCAGTGGATACCAAACACCACTCCATTTAAAATACTCTCCCACTCAGTATGTAACTTGGCCGTACCGACACTGGCATTGGAAAGTGAGTGGACCTCCTCCAACTACGGGAGACAGCAAGATTTTCGGAACACTTCAGGTGTGCTGCTGCTACTACAACGGTAGGCTACCAAGGGGAGTTCGGAATGCTTCCATTTCCAGCACTGCCTGGGGGCACCGTTCTCACTCAGATATAGCGGATACCAAAAAACCACTCCATTTAAAATACGCTCCCACTCTGCCCTCGTCCCTGCCACCACCCCACCTTCTCTCCCTCCGATTGATCTTTCCAGTTCCCCCGTAACCTCAATGCCAGCAACTCGGAGGTTCTGGCTACATAGTGCGTGGAATATTTCATTTTCTATGGGTGCAGGATTCTAACCTGTGAAAGCCATATTAGAGTCGGCAGGGACAGAATGTATGTGAAATAAGAATACCGGCATGTCCGACAGATTAGACGGATGAAGACGAGAAGAGTGGGACAGGGCACCACTTCCGCAAGCAACCAGCCTCGCTCTGTGCACGCCCCCATCACGTCGCCTTCATGTGTGCCGAAATCTTCGGCTATAATCCTGTATGAACCATCGGTAGAAGTTGGCAAATCCTAGGAAGCTCTGTATTCCTTTGATATTCGTTGGTTCCTTCCATTCCTTAATTGTCCGGATTTTCTCTTCGTCCATGCACAAGCCTTGTGAAGAGATCATGTATCCCAGGTATTGTGTTTCCGTGGTGTGGAATTCACATTTGGAAGCTTTCAGGGTCAATCCGGTTTCTGTGACCCGTGTTAGGATCGTTCGGACGTGTCTTCACTGGTCTTCCAAATTTTGCGAGAAGATGAGGATGTCATCCAGATATGCCATGCAGAAGATATCGAGGTATTCGCTCAGGATTTCGTTCATCCATCGCTGGAATGATGCTGGTGCGTTGGTCAAGCCGAAGTGCATGACACGGCACTCGTACAGTCCATACCGGGTTCGAAACGCTGTTTTCCATTCGTCCCCTTCCACAATTCGTAGGTTGTGATACGCATCCTTAATATGGCGAATGACGGAGTGCCAGTTCCGGAGAGAGGAAGATCTGCGGACTTGTAGGTGTAGGAATGAGAAGGCGGGAGAAGGATGGACGGGGGAGGGTGAAGGAAGCGCAAGGACGAACGATGGTGCTCAAATGAGAGAACTATCGCCAACTAGCCATCACCGCCAATTCCGTAAGTCACAAACATTTCTTCCGCAAGCCACTAGCCTCACCTTCCGAATTCTACCAGCACATGACAGCTTTGTGTCCAGAGGCCTCCAGGCGCGGATGAACGCGGTGCCGTGGTAACGCGGTAACGCGTGAGCGAGGGGTTGGCTCTTCGGACTTGGAGCTGGCGGGATGGGGACGCGGCGTGGGAGGGAAATCGACGAGGGGAGGCGAGAGGATGATGGCGCGGCGAAATGGGCAAGAAGGAGAAGCTGTTTCTTCGCGTGTCTGTAATCATGCTTCCACAGTTCTGGAAAAGGGGCGTGGGTGAGGAGGGAATCTGAATCAAGCCGTGGCTCTCCGTGCCGCAGCTTGCATCATTGGCAAATAAATAAATCAAGCCGACATGATGTGCGACTGAACCTAGAAGACATATCGCCGGACGCCGGCCAGCCACCCGTCGGTGGACGCGTCGTTCAGAAAGAGTTCGGTCCCTGCGGCATCGCCATTGGCTATGTATAAAATCACCGTCACGATCTGGTCATACGATATCGGGAGTGGGGTGATCACGATGGACGGGGGGGGAACTTGAATGTGTGCACCGATCTGATAAGAGCCAATAGATAAGATAGGGGTTAGGTTCTAGCCCCACAGGGGAGGTCGAACCGGGCGCATCTCCACAAGTGCTACCAAAGCAGCCAAACTGCGCGTCTTCGGAGCTTCACCACTCTCTCCTTGCCTCCTTCTAGTTGTGCATTGTTTCACGCCCTCTGCTCAATTCGATTTCCTCGTAGACCTGAACACCAACTACCCCGCACGAGGCCGATGGGCGACGAACTGCCTGCAACCACCTGCGCCATCACACTCACCGCCCACCATCGGACCGTGATCGAAACGAACTTTGACGATGTCGGACACCTGCACCTGGGCAAAGTGCACGCGTGTCGGGGTCTGCAAGGTGTACCAGAAGGCCCTCGGCCGCCAGTTCTGCGCCCCGCACTGCATCCTGCATCGTGAGTCCATGGGGCTGGACAATCTGTGCGGCTTTTGTGACCGTGGTCTCTTAAGCCCGCCGCCAACCGCAGAGGTTCGCCATGCTCCGTGGCTGGAGCAGCAGCAGCTCCGTTTCGAACTGTCCCCGCAGCACGTTGGCCTGGGGAACTTCGCTAAGCAGCGCGTCACCCCCCACCAGCCCACTGCCTCGGCTCAACACGAGCTTCCCTCATCTGCGGTCGAACACTATCAGCGTGGTGCGCGACGGATGGAACCCGTCTATCAGAACGCAGCACAAACTGCGCAGTACCCGGCGCAGCAACCGGCTTGGGAACCCCAGGGACACAGCTCCTCCGCTGGACGATCGCCTTTGCAGGATCACCGTGACACCAACGCGCAGAGCCGCTCCGACCGGCCGGCTGTGCCGTCGCAGCAGTCGCTGGAGCGGGCGAGTCTTGCGCAAGGACAACAACTCCCGTACCGGGGAGCACACGCCGAACAACGGGGCGCCGATGCGTACGAACAACCGCCACCCCCGTTGCCCAAAAGCCTCGTCGCCGAGCGCCCACAGCGTCCACAGCGCCCGCTGAAGCCAGCACTGAGAGCGCCGGCGAGGCAGGAGTTCCATCTGCCGCCGCGACCGCGACAGCAATCTCGATACGATGATCAGTCATCGCTGCTCCGCAGCCCTGCAACAAAGCCCCCGGTGACGATACAATTGGATGCCTTGCAGGCCGAAGCTCGCTCCGCACAGAGCGGGAGCCAGCTGCCCACTCCTACGAACTCAGCGCCCACGCGCGAGGGGCAAACGCGCCCAGTGGTGCGATCCGGCGGCAAAGGCCCCCGCCGCCCTCGAGAGCAACTTCCCTTCACCACCACGCCACTATCGCCCCTGAAATCGGAGGGGCCAATAGTCGGTTACGAGGAACCCCGCAACCAAAACACCCGACTATACACGCAGCAGGAAGGCCAGCAACAGCCGGCCACGGGGCCCAAACCGCTGCCGCAACAGAAGCTTCAATGCCAGTCGCAACCCGCTGCACTGGAAGAATCTGCACGGCGCGCAGATATTGTGGTCGACTCATCTTCCTCCGATCGGTCACCGCAAACAGACAAGGCGAAATGGAACCCACCGCCTACCTCCTCCATTCCAGCACAACCCACCGAAATACAGCTGTCACATCTGATAAGCAACACCGAAACATCGACCGAGCATCCTCCACATCCCACCTCATCGAGCTCATCGGATCGCAGCACCACCGCGAACTCAGCGCGTCATTCGAGAACCGCTGTCTTCCGGAAGAAGCAGCCGCAGTCACCAGAGCCGCGCAAGGGTCTCAACACGAACCGCGCCCCATCCCCGCTGGCTGACGATGATCGGAGCGCGACAGAATCGGTCGTCCTCGCACATCCAGATACTGCCATAACTTCCATTAATACCGCCTCGTCGCACGAATCAGACCTGGAGATCAACCGCCACTCGGACCCACCCTCGTCCGAGTCGCTCGCAGGCTCTGTCTTCGAAACCAATCCGACACACAGCCCGGTGCATGGCGGTGTGCTGACGGACGACTCCTTCTCCACCTCCTCCCGCTCCTCCGAACCACGCATCCTCACCAACGGGTTGCTCGAGCGACTTGAAGCGGCCGCACTCAGAATGCTTTATGACGACGAAGCTCACTTCTCGGGGGAATACCGGGCAATCGTCGAGAACCTACCCGCGCACTGCCTTGATGACGGAAAGACGAGTACGGACCTGGAGTTGGACATTTTCGGTAATCCCCGCCCTGACGCGGCTCGTACCCACGAGCCGGCGGCTGCACAGCTGGTGCGTAACGCGTACGGCAAATCGGACATTCGCTCGGACAGCAAAGACGTCCACGCGCGTATGCCGGTTGACGGGATGCACGCCAGGGTCACCGGATCCGGGGAGGGCAGCCGCACTGCGACGGAAAGAGATACCACGGGCGAAGGACACGAAGTCCCTTCTGCCAGAACAAACTTCCACCCATCACACGGCCGCACCTCCGGCTCCGCATCACCCGTTGGTGATGCGCTACCAGCCTCGGGGGATGCCTCGACACGCTCATTTTACAACGTACATACCGATAGAGTGGAGCAAATGCCGTACTGCTCGCCAAGCTGCTTCAGTAAGAACCGCAAGCACGTGTACGCCGTCTACGTCGGCAGGAAACCGGGCATATACGGAACCTTCCCGGAGATGCAGGAGCAGACGCTTGGTTTTACCCACGCGAGGATGGCCAAGTTCAGATCTGTCGATGATGCCGTGACGTTGTTCGAAAGCGAGAGGAAAAAGGGGAAACGGCCGGCACCGGTGACGCGAACGTGATTGGTAGACTGCGTCTGCATGTGGGAATGTGGGCCGTGGCAAGGGGGGTATATGGCGACTTGATGTTTTTTTTTGAAGAAGAAAAGGCACGCAATGCGTCGTTTTGGTAAAATGGTACACGATTCCCGTACCACGCTAAAATAAACGGCTGTTGCCTAAGAAAGTAGGATATGGTTGGGGACACCTTGAGCCGACGCCAATTCGACCACATTTCCACCCCCGGCTTTTCTCCTCCACCATGACATATGAATTAATAAAGAAGAGTTTCATGTGATGGAGCAACATCGAGAGTAGGTCGTGACAATCCCCGGAAAAAAATAATAGAGGGCGTGGTGATTGAGAATGTGGCGGTCAAGGTGAGCAGTTTGTGTTGTAAATGACACCCCTAGTCAACACGAGAAGACGCACTAGCCATTCTGGAGTGACGCTAATCCAGTTAAGGTATTCCGAGTGCACTTCTATGGACCAATTTTGAGATTCTCAGATTATCTACACTGGCGCACGAACTCCTGTCCTTGTCACATGAATTTGAACTCCCGCCAGCGCCCCACACCCACCGCCATTTGCACTCCTCACTCTCGTCCTTTTTTTTTTTAATGTTGGCTATTCGGACAGCTCTCGCAGAACGTAGCTGTTGCATCCGTGTATCGCCTTTGCCTGGAGCCATACATAGCACGAAAATAAAGGTGCTCTTCTCGGATCGATTCAGCGATGGTGGTATCGGTTCGCGGCGCAAAGTTTGGGCCGACGCTATGTAAGTACTTAGTCAACAACATTATTGGTCACTCGCTGCTTTGTCACTCGAAAACCGAATGTGTCCGCACCCCAACAATAAGTTTCTCGCAGTACCGCCGGAACCCTGGGGCGATGAGGCGGAGGGGCTGAGGAGCAAGAGGGAGGCGGAGGGGCTGAGGAGCAAGAGGGAGGCGGAAGAAGAGGAACGGGAAAAAAAAGAGAGAGTGCCGTGAACGAGGGAGAGGAGTAAGAAAAGTGTGTTCCTGTTTCCGTTTCTTTTGTTGTGTCATTTCCTCGGGTCGAGAGTTCGCTTTTGTTGCGTCATTTCCTTGGGTCGACTTCTTACTTCTGGGAAAGGCCAGGCAGGGGCAGGGGGAGTTGCCGTAGGCCGCCAGCGGACTGTGAGAGGTCGTGGCGGACGGTGAACGGGATAGGATCGTGCATAACATCGCCGCGATCCGATAGGGTCGCATGCGATCAATGAATCATCATCATCATCAACAATAGGTTTCTCAGCTAGGATGGGTGCAGGGACACGTGTCACATATCTAACTATCCGCTTGGTTAGATAACTAAGAGCTGAGGTACGCCTGGAACGCCACAATTGGATGGAGCTAGAGCGAGAAAAGAATGTTGTACTGTTGCCTAACTGATAATATGTAGACTACACTTTTTTTTGGTTTTGTCGTTAGTCACGTGCGACCTATGGAGATCGTGGCAATTTCTATACACACTGTCTGGTTCCGCCCGTAGTCTTGCAAGCTCATCGTGGCCCCTCCGCCCAGGCCTGTCCCAGAAAGAAAGGTGCGGCCCGAAGAAATGACAAAGAAAATGACAAAGAAAATCATGTAGGAAAGATACAGGAAAGCGGTCTCCAGCCTCACTACTGCTCTTCCGCTGGGGCGGTGGGGGAGGGCGTGAGGAGGAGGAGTGGTCGCTCCTCGTCCTCAGCACCCCAGTGTCACGGATCTGGCGCGACCGGCTCCTGGGCGCCGCCGCCGGTGCCATCCTCGCCATTGCGGAACTATGGGTTGCCGCCTCCTACGTCCTGCACCACTAGGTACGAACACACCACCGCCACGATGCCACGCTGGCCGCTGGCATCTGGAATACCCCTGTGCTAAGGGAATAAACGAACGCCTCTCCTATGCTTCCCTTATGTTGTGATTGCGCGTCCTTTCTCCGTTGTCGTTACGTGTATCTGTTTCTGCTCGATTGCGATTGCGCGTCATTACATTCTCTTGTTTCCCTTCTGTTGCGAATCCGTGTCCTTTAGATGTTGCGCGGCCTGCGAGTGCTATCATATGTTTCTCTTGAGAAGTAGCGTGGAGTCATCCCGTCAGATTTGCGGGCAAGCTGTTATGATTCACAGAGGGAAGGAAACGGGTATAAGGGAAGGGCGCGGTAGCTAGTCTGGTTCTCCACACAATCTATTATCTCTCTCCACAGACCGATCTCTCTACATCTGTAAACTGGCGCTGCGACCACCCTCAGTAGAACCATCGATACCACACCCGAGCATGAGGAAGACAACAAGCGCAGCCGGATGACCAACGGTATCCGCGATACCACGCCGAGCGTGAGGAGACAACCAGAGCAGCGGGACGACCAGCGAACCCGGGAACCACACTACGTCGCCTGTCGAGCAGAACGGAGTAGTCGAGACAGGATCTTGACACTTGGTAATGCTTAACGGCAGGAATATCCAAACCCGTCGACCATCACAGAAATTGAACCATAAAACCCATGGGCCCTTCCAGATAGAGAGAACCGTTCCTCCAAACTAACCTTGCCCCGGAATTGGATAATCCACGACGTCTTCCACACCTCGCTCGTTGAGCCCTACCGAACTGGCAACCTACGGGTACCAGCCGACCCGTCGAAAGCCCTCCGTGGAGCCGACGACATCGAACAAAGCGAGGAGTACGACGACGACGAGGCTATGGGTAGCACCGAGAAGGGTCGTCGGGTAGTCTACCTCGTGAAATGGCTCGACTACCTCGACCGCCGAAACTGGACTTAACGAACCGCTGGACAACTTCTCGCAAGGAGATCTTGAAAAGTTGAAGGAGTTCCACCGCTGGAATCCAGCTGCACCGAGGGACCACCGTGCTGTCAAGGATTAGGGAGTCTAGCTGGGGCAGGAGATATTGTGGCAAAGTAGGAAATGGTTGAGTGGCTTCAGGGCGAAGCTTAGGAGAGGAGGGAGTAGTGTCGCACCCTAGTAGTTCGGAGAAGCCAGTTCAGCGAGAATGGAATACAATATGTAAGTGGATACATTCCGTGGCATCGGCTCCAACGGTTCTGGCAGCATCCTGCAGCGATCGGTTCCGATGGCGCCAGGCCTTGTCGAGTGAGCGCCGAAAACCGACGAGAGTATGCTGAGCCAGCAGTACCGATTTCGCCGAGAAAGGCTCAGAATGCTGTCGTCTGGAGATATGGCACCCCTTGCACATGCCCGCTCAGAGGAATGAGGAAAACACGAAGAGCGTGAGAGTCTAGACGGGAGACGAGAGTGGAGCTAGTACCTCGAGAGCCAAGTGGCTGTGAGGACTAACTCCGCGGTGGCGAAGTGGAGCCCCATGTGGCCCGTCGAAACTATGGGAACGAACAACGCGGTTCGAAGTGGCTGCATGTGAGACTGGGGTGTACGCGTGTCACCGGAGCCACGGCAAAAGCGAAAACGTAAGCTCAAGTCGGGCCTCCGCTTATTCACAACAGAATATTACAAGGGGTTCGGTTCTTCTTCTTCTTGATTTCCGTTCGGCGTCAGTGTTCGGCCTTTTGGTCGGTCTTCGGTTCGTTGCGTGGCGTTGGCGTACAAGTGCCACCCCGAGTCGTTGAGCGCGCTTCTGCGGTTTCCCATCCTCTGGCGCGACTCGGCGGCTATGTCGACACTCTTTGTCTTCCGGAATGGAGGTCCGCATAAGCACATACCAACTGAGATCGAGGTCCATACTCTTTGTCTTTGGGAATTTACTCACGTACACACCAGCCGAAGCCGAGGTAGATGTAGGCCTAGGTCCAGAACGTACTCGTCCTGGCCGGCACCGACGACAAGATACGGCAGCCACTTCGAACAGCGTCATTCCAATAGCTACTATGGGTCAGACGGGGTTCCACTTCGCCGCCGCGGAGTTAGTCATCTCAACCATTTTGGTTCCCAAGGTATTGACTGCACTCTCGTCTCCCGTCCAGACTCTCTCGCTCTTTGTGTTTTCCCCATTCGTCTGAGCGGGCGTATGCAAGGGGTGCCATACCTCCGGACGATAGCGTTCTGAGCCGTCTCGGCAAAGCCGACACTTTTGCCTGGGATGCTTCCGGCGCTGTCGGTGCCGAGGGCCACGGGAAGGATCCATCTACACATCGTATCCAATTCTTGCTGAGCTATCATCCCCTCACTACTAGGGTGTGACACTGCAGTATGGTTGGGGATACCTTAAATCAACAGAAAACGCGACATTCACGTGGGGACATCGTATGATACTGGGCAGATAATCAGAGTCCGCACCGAGAATGTTGGCCTCGGTGAAGCCGTTCTATACCAACTTCTTTATCCATGTATTCCCCATTGGCTGACTAAACATCATGTGACTGACTAAGCCAGCGAGAAATGTGAGAAATTACGGGATCGGTTGCTGCGTGCATGCAGGGATGCCAATTTCTACCCTATTCGGCAACCACTCCAGCCACAGCCACACATATCAAAAAATAAATAAAAATTACTTTGATGTTGGCGTTTGTTGTGGAAAA